>Ga0194132_10000337_pt1:0-92500 | contig 97071 bp, 94 predicted proteins | sample TA2KigOf80mmetaG_FD_148612 | JGI IMG/M metagenome (GOLD analysis project Ga0194132, IMG submission 148612) | Freshwater microbial communities from Lake Tanganyika, Tanzania - TA2015054 Kigoma Offshore 80m | ecosystem: Environmental > Aquatic > Freshwater > Lake | place: Tanzania: Lake... | reverse complement strand
CCGGGCGAGACCCTCAAGTTCAGCGTACGCGATAACCAGTTGGTCAGTCTCGAGCGGCAACTCAGTCGCAGCGAAACTCTCCAAGTTCGTCGAGATGAACATGGCTTCGATAGTTCCGTTGTCGTCAACCCGCTCGAGAAGACGGTGCGTGTTGGCGCAGCGACGATTAAGAACTCGTTATTCCAGGCAGCGGGCGAAGCGGGGCTCAGCGACTCGCTGGCGATGAGGATTACTGATATTTTCCGCTGGGACATCGACTTCGTCCTCGACATTCAACCGGGCGATCGCTTTCGTGTCATTTATGAAGAACTCAGTCAGGACGGTACTCCGCTTGGCGAAGGTGATGTACTCGCGGTGGAGTTCGTCAATCGGGACATAGTCTACCGCGCGATGCGTTTCGCTCAGGGCACTGAAGACGGAGGTGCGGAGGGCAGCGACTTCGGCTACTACACGCCCAATGGACGTAGCCTGCGCAAGGCTTTCCTGCGTGCGCCGCTCGCGTTCACTCGAGTCAGCTCACGATTCAACCTATACCGCCGGCATCCTATTCTAAATCGTATGCGTGCTCATCGTGGTGTCGACTATGCAGCTCCGATCGGCACACCGGTCAAAGCTTCGGGCGAAGGTCGAGTTCGTTTCGTCGGTAATAAGGGCGGCTACGGCAATGTCATTGAAATCCAGCATGGTAAAAATGTCCGTACGGTCTACGGACACCTCTCACGATTCGCACGAGGTATTCGTCAGGGAGAGCAAGTCCGGCAAGGCGAAGTGATTGGCTATGTAGGCATGACCGGTCTGGCCACAGGCCCTCATCTGCATTACGAATATCTGCATAATGGTGGTCACAAAGATCCGCAGAAGGTCTCGCTGCCGAATGATCAACCTATCCCGTCATCTTTGATGGCCGAGTTCAGGGCGCAAATCGGTCCGCTGCTCGCAAGCCTCGAGGCTGGGCAGGTAACACCCGCCTTGCAGGCCGCCATGACGGCGGGCAGCTCTGTCCCTACAGTTAGAGGTCAGCTGACGAAGCCTTCGGCGGATGCAGCAGTCGGTACTAAATCGTTCGCTCGCGGAGCGTCGTCGTAACAATTTCTCCGAGCGCTAGTGATCCATTTAAAGCCAGAACGACCGCCGCGCCGCCTCCATTGATCAACCGCGAGCTTTCTGTTGGCGTATGGTTAGCGTGTGCTCGCTCAGACTCTCGACGCCTCGGCTCCGTTATTGGGACGCCTTCGATTTCCCTGCATCTCGTCGACCAAGCTCGATGGATTTTTTAAAATTCAATTTGCCGGTATTAAACAGCTTAAAGAAAATTCGCTGAGAAAACTCAGTGTATCGAACGGACGGTGCGACCCCCCCTCATCCCCTCTAAGTCATTCGCCCGGCAAGATCCTCGATCAGACCGTCACGCGTGGTACCATCGGGGATATCCATTTTCTTGATGCCGAGACTCGCGACTACTTTTGCGCGAATCACAAGACCCCCTGAGAGGATCGCTCTAAGATCTTCGCTCAGCGACTCAAACAGAACACCCCGGACGACGCCCTCTCGCATTATTGCGCCGAGGGCGGCCTCAATCAACTCAGCCATGATCCTCCGCACAGAAGGATCAAGCTCCTATACGGTATTGGCGATGAATTTTTCCGTTACAACGCTGTCGACCTTAATCTGCCATCCCAACTTCCGATAGACTTTTCTAAAGGATACGAACTCGCAGCGAGTAACCACCTGAGCGCAGGTAAATCGTTTACTGGAAACTCATCCTCCGGCAAAGAATCGCTCGCTGAGCATGACAAAACGGAGAGCTCGGCACTCGCGATTTGAGGGGGATGAAGCGACTCACCAATGATGAGTTCGATGCTGTTGCCTCCAATATCGACGACGAGACGGTGACCTTTACCCATCGGCGAGGTGCCGCAACACCTGAACAGATGGGCCGCGCCTCCTCAAGTTCAAAGATGATTTCGATGGACGCACCGAGTGCCGCACGGGCTTTTTCGCGAAAACCCTGCTTTCGGTGTACGCGCCCCAAAGTATAGGCGCAAACGACACGAGCCTCATCGGTATGGATTCCACCAAATTGCTGGCGAGAACGTTTGAGTCGAGGGGGCGCATCTCACCACATCGCAACTAAGGTCACTCTTTTCGTCAAGCCCAGTGCCGAAGCGCGCGCCCTCGCACAAACGATCGATACTCGTCGACTGCCCGCGAATATAACGGGCGATGACCATGCGGGAACTATCAGAACCGAGATCGACAGCGGCCAATCGCTCCAGGCCGGCCCAGCCATTTCCCGGACTTACGTCGCCCCTTGGCGAGCGTAAGGTGGATCACGCCGAAAACGAGGATCCGCAACCGCAGGTCGTCGAGGCATTGGGGTTACGGATGACAAACTGCGCGCCTTCGAGACCTTCGCGATAATCAATCTCGGCATTGGAGAGGTATTGGAGGCTCATCGGATCGACGAGTAGTTTGACGCCCATGTTTTCGACCATGGTGTCGCCCTCCTGAGCTAGCTCATCGAACTCAAAGCCATATTGCATACCGGAACAGCCACCACCCTGTACGAAAACACGCAGCATCAATGCCGGGTTACCTTCGCTTTCAATCAGCGAACCCACCTTGCGAGCAGCGGCGTCGGTAAACACCAGCGCAGGTGGCATATCAAGTGGTACATCCTCTACAACAGTAGCCATCGTCGTATCCTCAAGAACATTGGCGATACTTCGCGCGCAAATGCTAGTTCCGACCCTGCCTCAGGTCAAAGGGCCGGACCACGTTATCCCCCCGGGGCGCCTCGACGGGCGGGGCTCCGCTCTCCCCTTGCGACATTGAGGCCAACGGCATCAGTTTGCCCTCGATTCGAGCACCGAGCGTCATTTCGATTATGCCGTACGACACATCGCCGATCACGCGAGCCTTAGCGCCGAGCACAACGCGCTCGCGACCGCGTAAGTTACCCACGACTTCACCGTTGATGACTGCAACCGCCACCTCGACATCGCCATAAACCTTACCGGCCTCACCGACCCAGAGCGTTGCCGGCGTTGAAGCCTCTAGCCCCTGGATGTGGCCGTGCAGCGAGCCGTCAACGTGAAGTCCGCCGGAAAATTCTAGGTCGCCCTTGAGCGAAGTCCCTCGCCCAAGCAGCGTATCGATACGACCCGATAATCGGGACGCCTTGTTTCGACCAAACACTTTCAACTCCCAACGATTTAAAGCGGCCAAAGCAGAGATTGAACCACGGAGCGGCCTGATCCGCCAGACGGCTCGATCTCGATCTGCAACCGCTCTGGTGAGACTCCAGCCGGGATAGAAAGTTCACGGTCGATGTTCTCTAAGTACCTAAAGTTATATGGAATTTTGAGTAACTGAATACGAACGAAACGCCCTGACCGAGCGCCCTCCAAAATGACCTTTACCTGTCCGGACACTAACGACTGCGGATTTCCGGGCTGGACGAGCGAGAGCCGTAGCTGCGCCTGCCCCTTCCCGGTACTCGTCTCGACTCGCAAACTACGGATGGCAACGTTCGGGGCAGGTTCAGCACTCGCGACGACGCCTTTGTAAAACTCGAGTTGTTGTCGTTGCCTCGCGACCTCGGCCTGCAATTCGCCAATCGCTCGGGAAACTTCTTGCCGCTCGGGATTTTGAGCAGCCTTAAACGTGTCGAGCTCGGCCGCAGAACGACGCAGAGAGTCGATCAGTTCGTCGCGCTCGCGAATCGCTTGGCGCAAAGCCGCGGGGCTGCTCATGGGACCAGTATCCCCCGCACCTATTCCCGAACGCCCCAGAGCGAAGAGTCCCCAGCCCCCAAGTGCGAGCACCACAAGCGCGAGGCCTGCAAATGCACGCAGACGCCTTGGACTGACGCCGCGCAGCACCACATGGCGATGCGGATCGTTCGGGTTCATGACGTCAACGCTCGCTCCACCAATCGGGATAGGGAGGCAACCCCTCGGGAAATGCGAATCGACCAAGTTCTTGCAAGGCGCGTCGATATACCGATCGCTTAAAATGAATTACCTCGCGTGCCGGCTCCCACCAATTCGACCATCGCCATCCGCAGAATTCGGGTTCTTTGGTGTGATCGAATCGGACGGGAGGACTCTCGTGTCGACTCTCGAGTAAATACCAACGCTGCTTTTGACCTATGCACAGAGGTAAGTGATCGCGACGCCGATAGCGTTGCGGGAGTCGATAACGGAGCCAGCGCCGCGAGAGTCCAACAACGCGGACATCGTCGGGGCCCAAGCCGATTTCTTCAGCAAGCTCCCGGTACATCCCTTGCTCAACCGACTCGTCGACACGTAAGCCGCCTTGCGGAAACTGCCAGCCTTTGCCGCCCGAACGCTTACCCAGAAAGACGCGTCCGTCCTGATGCATGAGTATGATGCCCACGTTCGCGCGAAATCCCTCTTTATCGATGAGATCGGTCATGTTTGACGCAACCTACTCAGGCACGGCGTTCCGTTATGGATTTTCGATCCTCGAGATATTCGCGACCACGCTCCATCAGCGCCGTGAACGACGCAGCGTCTCGGGACAGCACAGAGCGCCTCAACGACTCTACTGCTTTGGCAAGCGCCTCGAGCGACTCCGCCCCGAAATCATTGAGCGACTGTATCTCATAGTACAGCTGCGGGCTTTCCTGCGCGACACGCGACGCGACTTCGAGTTGAGCATCGAAGGTAGTGCTCGAAAGTTTTGCCAGTCGAGGTGCAGCCTCGCCGCTGTCTGCAAGCGCCGTGAAAAATGCGATGTTGAGAGCATGAGACAGACCAAGCACGTAGGCAATGAGACGATCGTGCTCATCGAGCCCCATCACCACCTGCTCGACCATCGTCGGTGAAAACAACGCTCTGGTCCTCGCGAGAGCCTCTGCGTGTCCAAGATCTACGAAGATGACGTGCCTACCGGACAATAACTCCGTATCGGGACCAAACATCGGATGGACGGAAGTCACTCGGCAGTCGTTCGACTTGAGTGCCGCCAGCCCACCGCGGAGCGGCGACTTGAGCGAACCCACATCAAAGATGACACCCCGCGGCCGACGCATCGCAAGTCCGCGCAGTACGCTATCAGTGTAGCCGAGAGGCGTCGCGACGACGATGTAATCGTGCTCGAGCTCGGCATGTCGGTAGTCGCCGATATCGCGCGTGCCCTCCGACGCGCCGACGGGATCGCTAACGTCCACGTCGAACCCCTGTGAGGCGAGAAAATCAACGAACCACCGACCGAGTTTGCCGGCTCCGCCGATGACCAGCGCGCGTTGACCCGTACCCTGACCGACTGCCGTCACCTTCGAGCGCTCCTGTGTGGTGAGCGAACTTCGTATTAGTAAGCGCATGAGGTCTTCGGCGATGCGCGGCGAAACGCCCTGGGCCTGCGCCTGGGCGCGCGCCCCGAGGATGACTTCGCGCTCGCGGCCGTAATCGCGAGTGACGTGGCCGGTCGAACGTTTTACGCGCGCAATCTCACCGCTCGTGCGCTGTCGGTCGGCAATCAGTTGGATCAGTTTGCAGTCGATGTCATCGAGATGTTTTCTGAGCTCATCGAGGGTGGTCATGAAATCGGACTCTGAATTTCAGGGGCCGGCGCTCGACCCGCACTCCCCCTACTATAACCCTCTCATTAAAGGCTTAGCGTCAGCAGCTGGTACGCACAGTCACTGCAAGGCGGTAAACTTATAAATATGTCTGTACCCGTCCAATTTCTACCCGATCCTCTCCCCGCCGAACCCCTAGCGATCGCAGCCTCGTGGCTCGAAACAGCCCGATTGAGACGCGATCAACCGAACCCGAATGCCATGGTGGTGGCCAGCGTCGGTGTTGACGGTCAACCCTCGGCCCGCGTCGTCTTGTGCAAGAAGATCGTGACCGACCCCGGGTACGTCTGCTTCCACACCAATTACGACTCACGGAAAGGGCATGAAATTGAGGCACATCCCCGTGTCGCCGTCGTCATGCACTGGGATCACCTCTATCGGCAGGTCCGCATCGAGGGGCGCGTGGTGCGCGCTCCCTCTGCAGAGAGCGATGCGTACTTCAAGACGCGTCCGTGGCAGCGCCGAGTGGGCGCCTGGGCGAGCGATCAAAGTAAACCTGTGGGTTCTCGCGCCGATCTCGAAGCTGCTGTAGTCGCCACCGCGCAGCGCTTCGGCGTACCAGTGCCGGGTCCCGAGGACTCACCCGCACCCGCCGGACTCGGTGATCACATTCCTCGTCCACCGCATTGGGGCGGTTATCACGTTTATGCGGAGGCTGTCGAATTGTGGGTCGAAGGGGAATCTCGCATCCACGATCGCGCGCGATGGACGAGGAAATTGTTAAACGGATCTGGCCCTCATCAACCGCCGCAGGTTGGCAGCGCATGGAGCGCGACGCGGCTGCAGCCGTGATACCCAGCGATCAACGTAGCGCCGCGAGCAAAGGCGCATGCAAAGCACCGTTGGTCGCAAGCACCGAGGTCGTCGATAAACCGATGGGTGCGCCATTGAGATCTGTGAATACGCCGCCTGCCTCTTCGACGATTACCGTGAGCGCAGCGATATCGAGAATGTTGACGTCTGATTCGATCACCGCATCGAGTGCGCCGCGTGCAAGCAGATGGTAGTGAACAAAGTCGCCGTAGCCGCGGATACGATTGACGCGCGCGACGAGCTCGCCATAACGCGTCCAGCGTGGACCTGAAGCAAGAGTCTTTAGGTTACCGCTTGAGACAATCGCCGCTTCGATGGTAGCCGTGCCACTTACTCGGATTTGTTGCTGGCCGAGCCACGCACCCTCGCCGCGCTCAGCCCAGGCAAACTCGCCATACGCCGGCGCAGACGATACGCCGAGCACGAGCCGGCCTTCGCGAAGCAACGCAATCTGCGTCGAAAAGAACGGGCATTCGCGCACGAACGACTTGGTTCCATCGATGGGATCAACGAGCCAGACACTCTCTGCACCTATATCATGCTGGCCAGTTTCCTCACCAAAGAATCCGTATGACGGGAAATATCTCGACAACACTTCGCGTATTGCCTCCTCCGCACGAACATCGGCTTCGGTCACGGGCGACTTGTCAGCCTTGGTGACGACTTGCAGGTTGCGTTGATACAGACCGCTAATGACCTGGGCGGCGGCCTCAGCAGCCTCGGTGACGGCCTTCAATTCTGCGGATGGCACAATTTGGTCCGGGATCGGTAAGTCTGGAGTAGTATCTTAATCGTCATGGGAAACCGCTTGAGCAAGATCTACACCCGCACCGGGGACGACGGCACCACCGGCCTCGGTGACGGCAGCCGAATTGCCAAGGACGACCCGCGAGTTGAGGCCTATGGCACAGTCGATGAGGCCAATTGCACCATCGGTCTGATCCTCGCCGTCCCGGGCCTTCCTCAGGCCGTCGTGGATTGCCTCGCCGAGGTTCAACACGATCTGTTCGACCTCGGGGGCGAGCTGTGCATCCCGGGCTTTGCGCTCATTCAGTCCTCTTACATCGACCGACTCGAGACGGTGCTCGATGCCTTCAACGAACCGCTTCCGCTCCTCAAGGATTTTATTCTGCCGGGGGGAGGCCCTGCCTCAGCAGCCTGTCACCTCGCGCGCACGACGGTCCGCCGGGCAGAGCGTCGAGTGTGGACCCTCTCCGCACAAAGCCCAATCAGCCCAGAAGCTGCGCGCTACCTTAACCGACTTTCGGATTTGCTCTTCGTGCTGGCACGCGTCCTCGCCCGCCACGAAAACGGCAGCGAGGTGATCTGGAACCGCGATCGAAAAAAAACGTCTTAATCGCGCGGCGTCAGTCGCTACTCGCGAGCACCTTCTCGTCCACTTCGCTCTTGATCTGCGTACCAATCGCGATCGAGAGCGCTAAAGCGCAGGCGAGCCCTAAAAAAGGTACCTGGTAACTACCGTACACGTCGAACAGCTTGCCGGTGAGCCAGCTGCCGAGTCCGACACCGATCGACTCCATAAAACTGATTGAGCCGTTGATGCGGCCGATCTCACGCAGACCGAAATTATTGACGGCGAGCATGTTGTATAGCGTGTATAACCCGCCCCAGCCCAGCCCGATGACGAAGGCCGAGATCGTTACCCATTCGCGATTCATACTGGCGAGGCCGGCGAGCCCGACGAACATGATCACGAGACAGACCATAAATACTTTGTGCCGGTCAATTCGATCGGCGATGGCGCCGTTCGCGAGTTTCGCAAACATGGCAACCAGACTGAACAAAAAGAGCTGTAGTCCCGCTTCTTTGAGCGTGAAGCCAAACCCCTTGTTCAAATGAAGTACGTAATGCTGTACGAACGAGAAGATTGCGAAGTAAGATAAAAAACCGGAGAAACCGATGGCCCAGAACGTACGGGTACGAATCGCCTGTTGAAACGTGAGGCCGTGCTGTTTAAGATCGCCGAGCGCCTCGTTCTGACCCACCGCCTTGTACCCGGCCTGCGCGGGCGTTCCGCGGATGACTAAAAAAATAAGTAAGAGTAATACGATCGGCATCAGCGAGTTGTAGAGGTAGGCCTGCCGCCAACCGAGAGCTTCGATAAGGTACGGATTAACAAAAGGAAGGATGGCGCTGCCCAAGCTTGTGCCCATCAGCGCGATACCGATCGCCAGACCCCGGTATTTGACGAACCAGCTTGAGACCAAGTAGATGATCGTCATAGAGCCCGCCGTCGACAGCGCGAGCGAGAACATCAGGTGGATGAGGTATACCTGCTTGAGCGCCACACCAACCCAGTTCTCGACGTAAAGCCAAAGGCCGAGCCCCGCAAGGGCCAGGGCGATGACAATCGCCACGCTGCGACTGAGACCCGGCGCGAGCGAGCCGAGCGCGACAACCACCACGCCGGCGAGACCGAGCGCCGTGATCACGGCGATGGCCTCGATGAGCGGGACGGGACCACCGTTAGCGATTAGGCTGTAACCCACATACCCCAGCGTCAAAAGTCCGCAGCCGGTCATGAGTAGATAACGCGGGTTGACCCGATCGATGAGGATGCCGATGAAGGGCGCAATGGTGGCGGTCAGCGCAAAGTTTAGAAAGTCACGGAATTTAAAGTCGCCGCGCGCCCACCCAAACTCGTCAAGAAGCGAGGGGTCGAAGATAGTGATGCCGGTGGCTGTCATGCCGTTCGAGAGGAAGAGCGTCAGCATCCCCATTAGGGCGACGACCCACGGGTAATATTGGGGCGCCTCGCGCCCGACGGTTATGTTAGTCATGGTCGAGCGCTCCTTTCACCGGATCATACACGCCATCGGAACGTGCCAAAATTACCGCATGATCCACCCCTCGAACGCCGAGCTGCGCGCCTTGGACCTCGCGCACGTCTGGCATCCCTGCACTCAGATGAAAGATCACGAGGCCACCATGCCACTCGTGCCGATTCGTCGTGGGCAGGGCGTCTGGCTAGAAGATTACGATGGTCACCGATATCTCGATTCCATCAGCTCCTGGTGGGTCAATCTTTGGGGTCATGCGCACCCGGAGATTAATGCGGCGGTGCGAGAGCAACTCGAGCGCCTGCCACACGTGATGTTTGCGGGCTTCACCCACGAACCTGCGGCACAGCTTGCTGCCGAACTTTTGAACGTCGCGCCACCCGGACTCGATCGATGCTTTTTCGCAGACAGCGGGTCGGCCTCCATCGAGGTAGCCGTGAAAATGAGCTTTCACTTCTGGAGGAACACTGGTCGCTCCGGTAAGACTCGATTCGTTACGCTGACCAATAGCTATCACGGTGAAACACTGGGCGCGCTCGCCGTGGGCAGCGTCGAACTCTACAAGTCGATCTATCGACCGCTCTTGATGGACGTTATTACCGTACCGTCGCCCGACGCGTTCCTCGCGGAGCCGGGTGAATCTCCAACGGACGTCGCTCGTCGTCGCGCAGTCGAACTCGAAAATGTTTTAGTAGTCCAGGCCGAGGAGATCGCTGCGGTGATCCTGGAGCCACTCGTACAATGCGCTGGCAACATGCGTATGCACGATCCGCTCTACCTCAGACTCGTGCGCGAGGCCTGCGATCGTCATGGAGTCCATCTTATCGCCGACGAGATCGCGGTGGGTTTTGGTCGGACAGGTACCATGTTTGCCTGCGAGCACGCTGGCATCACACCGGATTTTCTTTGTTTATCAAAGGGCCTAACGGCCGGATACATGCCGATGTCAGTCGTGCTGACTCACGAGTTGATCTATCAGGCTTTCTATGATGAGTACGAGAAACTCAACGCCTTCCTGCACTCGCACAGCTATTCCGGTAATCCTCTCGCCTGCGCTGCGGCGCTCGCCTCACTGCGCCTATTTCGGGATCGTAACGCACTTGCGGCAAATTGCCGGCTCGCTGATCACTTGGGTGCTGCAACGCGACAAGCGTTCGAGGGACATCCAAATGTCGCAGACATTCGTCAGCGTGGTCTCATCGTGGCCGTTGAGTTCGTGCGGGACCAAGCTTCTCGACGTACCTTCAACTGGCGCGAGCGCCGGCATCTTCAAATATATCGATACGCCCTTAGTCGCGGCGTTTTGCTCAGACCACTCGGAAACGTCATTTACTTCATGCCGCCCTATGTCATTTCACCGGAAGAAATCGACCTCATGGTTCAGATGGCGCGCGAAGGTCTCGACCTCGCGGTTCGAGAGGAGGTACCGACATGAGAGAAATCCGTGTTCACGTCGATGCAATCCTTACTTCAGGTCACCGCGTCACGCTCAGTCCTCAGGCAGCGCAGCACGTCACGAAAGTGTTGCGACTGCGCGACGGCGCAAGCCTCGTCGTCTTTGACGGACGTGGCGGCGAGTATCAAGCCACGCTTCATAAGGCAGGTCGCGAAGTGGGTGTCAAGGTCGGTGAGCACAGAACACTGGAGCGGGAGTCACCGGTACGGCTCACGCTGCTGCAAGCGTTGGCTCGAGGCGAGCGAATGGACTTGGTCGTCCAAAAAGCTACTGAGCTCGGCGTACACCGTATCATCCCGGTGGCCGCCACACGCAGCGTGGTCCAGCTGGACGCGGACCGCGGCGATAAGCGAACCCACCACTGGCAGGCCGTGGCCGCAGCCGCCTGCGAACAAAGCGGCCGCAACACTTTTCCCATCATTGATCCGCCGGCCTCGCTTGAATACGCCCTGGGTGCCGTAGGGGCTATCGATTGCTGCTTGGCGTTAGTCCCCGAGTCCTCAACCTCCCTTCCCGAGGCTTTAATTGATGCAGAGCGCCCGCATGAGGTGGCGCTGCTAGTGGGTCCAGAGGGTGGATTAGACGAAATTGAGGTGGAACGAGCTCTGGTATTCGGATTTAGGGCGGTGCGGCTCGGCCCTCGGATCTTACGCACGGAAACTGCGGGGATTGCCGCGCTCGCCGCACTACAATGTCTCGCAGGAGACTTTGCATGACTCGCCTCACTCTCGCCGTGGTAATGGATCCCATCGCCGACATCAAGTACGCAAAGGATTCGACTCTCGCCATGCTTTGGGCGGCAGCAGCCGATGGCTTCGATCTTCTTTACCTCGAACTCGGCGATCTTTGGCTGCGTGACGGCGTCTCCTGCGGTCGAGTGCATCCGCTTAAAGTATTCAAGAATGAGAAATGCTGGTTCGAGCTCGGCGAACCGTCTGTCATGCGCCTCGGTGACATCAACGTCATACTAATGCGTAAAGATCCGCCCTTCGACACCGAGTACATTTACAGCACGTACATTCTCGAACGTGCTGAAGATCAGGGCGCACTCGTCGTCAACCGACCGCGCGGTCTGCGTGACATGAATGAGAAGGTGTATACAGCTTGGTTTCCCCAGTGCTGCGCACCCACGCTCATCACCCGCGATATGAGCGACATGCACGCCTTTCTAGCCGAGCACTCAAAGATTGTCTGTAAACCCCTGCATGGCATGGGTGGTCGCTCGATCTTTGTCATCGAGCAGGACGATAAGAACACCAACGTTGTGTTCGAAACCCTCACCGACCATGGCGGCCAATTCGTTATCGTGCAGCGCTACTTGCCCGAGATTGTCTCCACTGGCGACTCGCGCGTCCTATTAGTCGACGGCGAGCCCATGCCGTTCGCACTCGCACGCATTCCAAGCAACAGCGATAACCGTGGCAATCTTGCGGCAGGCGCGACCGGCGTCGGTCGTCCGCTCAACGAACGTGATCGTTACCTCGCGGCGCAGATCGGTCCGCGTCTTGCCGAACAAGGCATGCTCTTCGTGGGTCTCGATGTCATCGGCGATTTTGTCACCGAAATCAATGTGACGAGTCCTACAGGTATCCGCGAGCTCGACAAGCAGTTCGGTATCGATATCGCATCGGGGCTCATTGCCGCTATCCATCGCCGTCTCGAGGCATATCGCGCATGCGCAGCGAAAACAGTCTGACCAATCATCTTCTGGTAGCCATGCCGTCACTCGCGGATCCCGAGTTCTCGCAGACCGTGACTTTGGTTTGCGAGCACAGCCTTGACAAAGGCGCGCTAGGAATCGTTATCAATAAACCTCTGCCGATGACGTTGGGCGAGGTGTTCGACCAAATGGGCTTTGAATCTGTGGTGTCGGAGCTCGCAGCGCGCGTCGTACTACGAGGTGGCCCGGTCCATCGCGATCGGGGGTTTGTGGTCCATCGTCCCGTGGGACGCTGGGACTCCTCCCACGCCGTGTCGGAGCACATCCACGTCACAACGTCCAAAGATATTCTCGCGGCTATGTCGCGTGGCGAGGAGCCGGCGAATGCCTTCATCGCTTTGGGTTATGCCGGATGGGAGGTCGGCCAGCTCGAACGCGAAATGCGCGATAACGCCTGGATCTCTCTACCGGTCGATGAGCGTATTGTGTTCGAGATGCCGTTCGAGGATCGATGGCATGCCGTATGGCGTCAACTCGGTATCGATATCGGTCGTATGAGCCATGTCGCCGGGCACGCCTGACGGCGCATTTCGTTCTCCGGAAGTCGTTTGCGGCTTCGATTTCGGCCTGCGACGAATCGGGCTGGCCGTCGGCGATACCCTGACCCGCGCTGCTCGTCCCCTACCTGCCATGGAGCGCGATAACTCTGCGTTGTCGGAGACCGAGTGGCGCTCGTTGGAACGCGAAGTTGTCAAAGTCGGGGCACGTCAGCTCGTAGTTGGCTGCCCGTATAATACGGACGGTTCCTCGAGCCCGATGACCGGACGAGCCCAAGCCTTCGCCAAGGCACTCGGCGAGCGGCTCAAAATGCCGGTACATCTGGTCGACGAGCGCTACTCATCGCTCGAGGCCGAGGCGGCCTTGCGTGAACGACGCAGTACGCGCGATCGAAAACGCTACGATCGTGGCGCAATCGACAGCGCGGCTGCAACCGTGGTGCTGGAACGCTGGCTCACCGGTGAACGCTGAAGGACAACAAGGGATGCCCGACTCGTACCGTAGGCCCACAGCCCAGCTGAGAGCAGATGGCTCATTGCGGCATCTGCTCACGCTGGAGGAGCTACCCGTACAAGTTATCCGCAGCCTCCTCGAGCGATCCGAGCATTACGCACGCCCCTTCGCGCAACCCGCGGCACGCAGCGACTTGCTGGCTGGCCGGACGGTCGCGATCATGTTTGCCGAACCGTCCACACGTACCCGCGTGTCATTCGAATTGGCATCGCGTCGTCTCGGTGCCGATGTCGTCAATATCGAAGTTCAGCTCTCCTCACGTCTAAAGGGAGAGAGCGTGCCCGACACCGTCGCAACCCTGGAATCGATGCACGTCGATGCCTTCGTGCTTCGCGATGTCGACCCATCAGTGCCTGATCTCGTCTCCTCGAGTGTGGCCGAGCACATCAGCGTCCTCTCGGGTGGCGCAGGGAGTCACTCGCATCCGACACAAGGCCTACTCGATGCGCTCACCGTACGACAGCACAAGGGGCGTATCGAAGGACTTCGTATCGCCATCGTGGGCGACATCCGGCATTCGCGCGTCGCGCGCTCGTCGTGGCATGCCTTCGCCGCACTCGGCGCCGAGGAAATCCGCATCGTCGCACCGAGAGGGCTCATGCCCGCAGACGACGAGTTCGCGCGCTGTACGCGTCACACCTCGCTCGAGTCGGGTATTGCTGACTGCGACGTGGTAATGGTGCTGCGCATTCAAAAAGAACGTATGACGGCCGCCTCGATCCCCGACGAAGTAAGTTACTTCACCGAATGGGGGCTTACTGCAGCACGCCTGCGCAGCGCTAAACAAGACGCCATCGTCCTTCATCCGCAACCGATGAATCGCGGAGTGGAAATCGCTTCCGACGTCGCAGATGGTCCTCAGTCGGTCATCCGCGATCAGGTTCGTAATGGCGTCGCCGTGCGCATGGCCGTACTCGAAGCCACTCTCTTGAGAGGACGCCGATGAGCGTCCAGCATCCCACGCATCGAGGCAGCATTTGCCTCGAGGACGGAAAGGTCCTCGCGCAGCAATCATTTCCCGGCGACCAGTTTGTCATTCGTATCGAGGCGCCGAAATGCGCCGAACGCGCACAGCCGGGCACCTTCGCGCACGTGACGGTCGATGATGATATTCCTTTGCGTAGGCCGCTCTCGATCATGCGCACCGACCCACGCGAGGGTTGGATCGACATCCTCTACAAAATCGCAGGACCTGGTCTCACTGCGTTATCGCGACGCCGCGTGGGTGACTCGCTTTCGGTGCTAGGTCCTATCGGACGCGGGTTTAAATTGAACCGCGAACACCCCCGGCCGCTTCTTATCGGCGGCGGTGTCGGCATTCCGCCCTTGGTGTTCCTTGCCGAAGCGCTCGCCTCCGATCGGCAAGGCGAGTGGAAACCCCTCGTGCTCATGGGATCAGAGATTCCATTCCCGTTTCAAACTCGCCCGTCGACCATCCTCGTTCCGGGGATCCCCGAGGGCGTAATCGCCTCGATGCCGCTGCTCGACGGCTGGGGTATCCCTTCTCGCCTAGCAAGTCGCAGTAACTTTCCAGGATGCTTCGACGGCTTTGTCACTGAACTTGCGATGACGTGGTTATCTTCTCTCGACCAATGCGCTCTCCGTGAAGTCGAAGTATTCTCATGTGGACCAACGCCCATGCTCGAAGCCACCGCCAGACTCGCCGCACGTTTCGGTGTTTCCTGTCAGGTGTCACTGGAAGAATTCATGGCTTGCGCCGTGGGTGGTTGTGCGGGGTGTACCGTTCGTGTCAAGACGCCGAGCGGACCGGTCATGAAGCGCGTCTGCGTCGATGGGCCGGTGTTCGACGGCTACGCCGTCTTTGAAGTCTGAGTTGTCGGTGACGGCGACTCTCCCCTTACCGTCCGAGCGACTCGCTGCGGTACGCGGGCGCATCGATACCGCATCTCGAGAGGCGGGTCGCACATCCAAAGATGTCACGCTCATTGCCGTCAGCAAACAGCAATCGATCGAGGCCGTGTCGGAGCTCGCTGATCTCGGCCAACGTGACTTTGGCGAAAATTATTTGCAAGAAGGCCTCCAGAAGATTGAAGCCCTTCGTGACCATCGCCTCGTCTGGCATTTCATCGGTCAGCTCCAGTCCAACAAAACCCGACCGGTCGCCGAGCGTTTTGACTGGGTGCATACGATCGATCAACTTAAGATCGCCGCCCGACTCTCTGAGCAACGACCATTTCACGCTCCGGCGCTCTCCGTCTGCGTGCAGGTTAAACTGGTTGAGGAAGACAGCAAAGGCGGTGTTCTCTTAGCCGATTTGCCCAACCTGCTGGGGGCCATTGCAATGCTGCCCCGCCTTCAGCTTAGGGGTCTGATGACCATACCCCCGGCCGAAACTGACTTGGCTCAACAGCGGTATTGGTTCGCCGTGCTTCGTCGATCTTTCGAAGCAGCCCGAGACCGCCACCCGACCTTAGACACGCTCTCGATGGGAATGAGCGCAGATCTCGAATCAGCCGTCGCTGAAGGAGCGACCCATGTTCGGATCGGCACTGCACTCTTCGGTCAACGTTTACAATACCTTGCATGACGGTTCCGTACCCGTTTCGAGGCCTCGGTGTCCTAGGCGCTGGATACATGGGACGAGCCCTTGTTAAGGCATTGATCAATCAGGGCGTCGATCGATCGCAAATCAAGGCCGCCGAAACCTGCGTGACAGCGGCGCGCGCAGTCCGCGACGAATTTGGCGTCGACGTTTCCGCCGAGGGCGCCTCGTTCTTTCCGGGCGTCGACAGCGTCGTGCTAGCGGTCAAGCCGCAAGATATGGCTCAGGCGCTACAAGTCATGAGGCCCGAGCTTGAACGATATCGCCCGCTCGTAATCTCGATCGCAGCCGGTCTCACCGTGTCTCGATTACAACAGTGGTGCGGGGCTGATGTTCCGATCATTCGCGCAATGCCTAATCGGCCGGCAATGGTCGGGGCTGGAGTAACCGGCCTATATGCGCCGACGGGTTTTGACAACACTCTCAAGGCGCGTGCCGAAGCTATTTTGGGTGCGGCTGGAAGCGTAGTCTGGGTCGAGGACGAAGCCCTAATGGATGTGGTGACCGCCGTCTCGGGCAGCGGACCCGCCTATTTTTTCCGGTTCGCGGAGGCTTTAGCCGCCGCAGGCCGGCTGCAGGGTCTATCCGAGTCCACTGCTCGGCAGCTCGCACAGGCGACCCTTCGCGGAGCGGGAATGATGGCAAGTTCTGATGCTGATCTGTCGGCACTCCGTGCGTCGGTCACCTCTCGAGGAGGGACGACCGCCGCAGCCTTGGACGTAATCGAAACTCGCGGCATTCAGGCCATGGTAGAAGCAGCAGTCATCGCAGCCGTTAACCGCGGTCGCGAATTGTCTGCCGACGCTGAAAAGAGGAGTTGAACGTGCGCCAAGTGGTTTTGTTTCTCGCAGAAGCCGTTTTCTCTTTTTTGGTTTACGCGTTTCTCTTACGGTTGTTACTCCAGTGGACTCGTGCGAATTTCCGTAACCCTATCTCCGATGCCGTCTTGAGGCTTACCAATTGGCTCATCATGCCGCTGCGCCGAGTAGTGCCCCCCTTGCGGCGGATCGACACGGCGACGGTGGTCGCGGCATACGCGATCTCTCTCGCGCAAACTGCAGCACTCAGCGTCATCCTCGTCGGGTTCGTCCCTGACACCCTACCGTGGATGCTCGCTGCGGCTACCGAGCTGCTGAGATCGGCTTTATGGCTGTATTTTTGGGCTATTTTTGTCTATGCGCTGGCCTCAATGATCGCTCCAGGGGTCCGATCGCCCCTCCAAGACCTGCTCGAGTCTTTGTGTGAGCCGGTGCTCAAGCGCATCCGCCGTGCCGTGCCTGCGATCGCCGGGCTCGATCTGTCTCCTATGTGGGCGGGAATCCTCATCCAAGTGTTGCTGATCCTTATCCGCTGAATCCGCTGAGCGCGTGGAGCATCACGCGTAAAGTAATGAAAGCAAGGCGAAAACCCCGCTTTTTTCAGCAGAAAATATCGTTAAACTGTTTGCTACTGCGGAGCTGTATGCTATTTTTCAGTCCGTTCGCAACGCGCACAACATCGCGCAAAACCCAAAAACCAGGAGTATTACAAGATGGCGAAAAAGGGTGGTCCTCCAACCAAGTCGGAAATCTTAAACCAGACGGCGAAGGAAACCTCGCTGTCCCGCAAGAACGTGGCGGCGGTGCTCGATTCTCTGAACGGTCAAATTAAGAAGAGTCTGCGTGCGCACGGCCTCTTCACGCTGCCGGGCCTTGCCAAGCTGAAGGTCATCAAGAAGCCTGCCACGAAGGCCCGTGAGGGCGTAAACCCTTTTACTGGCGAAAAGATGATGTTCAAGGCAAGGCCTGCTTCCAAAAAGGTTCGCGCAATGCCACTTAAGAACTTGAAGGCGATGGTCAACTGATTAGCTCTTTCGTAAAAGAGCATAAAAAAAGGCCCGGAATGTCAAGCGATCCGGGCCTTTTTAGTGGCACACCACATAACGAAAGCATCAGCTCGGGTTGAATTCTTCGTCCTCTTCGTCCCAACCATAGTACTCGTCTATCTCATATATCTCGTAGTACCCGCCTATCTGTGGTGGTGGTGGTGACAGTGGCGGTAGCGGCGGCAGCGACATCACACGCGGTCGACCGCCACCCCCTCCTGGACCCGCTCCTTCGATGCGCTCCCTCATCCGCTTCATACGCTGCTGTATGCGATCATTCATTTGCTCGGGACTCAGCACCTTCTCGGCCTTGTTACGCTGGTCAGGAGTCAGCTCCTGCCACACCTTGCTGCGCAAGTTCGCGCTCTGCTGCACGAGGCGTGCACTCATCTCACCGATTTTTTTGGCGGATGCCGCGCTTTCGCTCGCGTACTGCGCGTCGGACGGAGTCAGTTCACGCAGCCGTCGTGCTTCGGCTGCCATGTCGCGAGCGAGGTTACGCATCTCGGGACGTGCGGTTGCCATGATCTCGGTGATCTTGCCGAGCTGCTGTGGCGTGAGATCGAGCGTCTTGACCATGCGCTCGACGCCTCTCGGATCGAGACCCAACGCTTCGATGATCCCACCCTGACCCATGCGGCCTAGAACGCCGCGCATGGCACCCCGGCCATCCGGGCCAATGAGGTCTTCTGTTAGCATTTCGTCGCCGCGAATGATGATGCGCCGTATCTCCGGGCGTTCCGGCTCGGGGCGCTTCATGTCGCGGCCACCTACTCCGGGGCCACTCATACCAGGGAATTGCGGCGTCATCTGGGCAAAGGCGACGGCTGAACCGACCAAAGCCAGCGCCGCCACGACACTTACGTATTTCATTGCCTTACTCCAAAAAAAGATATCTATAGAGTGTCACTGATTGAGACCCCCACTGTCCGACAAGTTTCCCAAAAGGTTTGCAAAGTTATGCAAGGCGTGGTGGCCCGGGCTGACAAAACCGGCAATTCGTCGCACCATTGCGGCCAATGTCTGCGGGAATATTGATCGTCGATGACGATAGTAACCTCTCCTCGATGCTCACCGAATTCATCGGCAGCGAGGGCTTTCAGGTCGCTACCGCTGCGGAGGGCGGCAGCGCGCTGGAGCTGATCGCCGCGCGTCCCTTCGATCTGGTCATCCTTGATGTCATGCTGGCAGGCAGCAGCGGTTTCGACGTGCTGCGCGAAATCCGTAAAAGAAAACCGCGTTTGCCGGTGCTGATGTTGACAGCCCGCGGCGAGGCCATCGATCGAATTTTGGGTCTTGAACTCGGCGCCGATGATTACCTGCCCAAACCTTTCGACCCCCGTGAACTTGCTGCGCGGATCCGCGCGGTCTTGCGGCGTGCGGCGACCGCGGGTGACGATAGGCCTGGTGCCGATGGCTCCGAAAGCCTGTTCATCGGCGCCTTGAAGATGGATATCCGCCGGCGCCGCGCCACTCTCGGTAGCACCACGCTCGAACTCACGGGTGCCGAATTTCGGGTGTTGCAGCATCTGGCTGAGTCGCGAGGCCAGCCAGTCGATCGCCGCCTACTCACCGAACGGGCCCTCGGGCGCACACTCGCGCTCTATGATCGAAGTATCGATACTCATGTCAGCAACCTGCGGCGGAAACTCGAGCGGCAGGGTCAAAGCGGGATCGAGATCCGCTCCGTCCGCGGTACCGGCTACGAACTCATCGAGACCGAGTCGGCCTGATTCCTTGCGTAGCTCGGGCACATGAGGCGGCTAGCGACACGTATTTTCCTCGCATTCTTTGCGGCTCTGCTGCTGAGTGGGCTCGGCGCCGTCGGCCTGACCTCATGGGTGCTGTCGGTGCGGCAGGAATCTGCTAACAAAGAATTGTTGGAGGCCGCGCAAACTGCTGCGGATGCGCTAGCTAAGGGGGGGCGCGACGCCCTGATCGATTGGGCCAGGAATCGCAGCGCTGATCGTTCGCATCACCTCGAGATCCTACTCATCGATGAAATCGGTACCGAGCTGCTCGGGCGGAAAATCTCCGGCAGAGAATTCACGATCCAAAGCCAAACCGACGAATATTCGGATAATGATCTGCCGACCGTACTGCTCGATCTGCCACGATCGACGCCCATCCTCGTCAGTGCCGATGACGAACCCTTTCGCTTGCTACCCGTTCCTCGGCGTACCGGCCTCGCAGCTTGGCGTGATGTGCCGCTGCAATTGCTGCTGCTGGGGCTTACAGTTACCGGGTTCATGAGTATGCTGCTCGCACGTTCGATTACCCGCCCCGTTAGCGCCTTGCAGCAGACGACAGAATCTTTGACTGATGGTGCACTCGACACCCGTGTACCCGTCGCAGTACGCCGGCGCCGCGACGAAATCGGCAGACTCGCCGTCTCACTCGACATCATGGCCGAACGACTTAGCAGCCTGATTCGCGGTCAACGCCAGTTGCTGCGTGATGTGTCCCATGAGGTTCGATCCCCGCTCGCCAGAATCCGGCTCGCCTCGGGTCTGGTGGTGCAGCGTGATCCTGCTGCGGCGATTGCTGTAAATCGAATCGACGAAGAGATCACCAGACTCGATGAGCTGATCGACAAGATTCTCGATGTGTCGCGACTGGAGTCTGGTGCGGCCGTCTTTGAACGTGAACTGCTCGAACTGCGCGGTCTCCTCGAAGGAATTCTCGTCGATGCTAATTTCGAAGCTGCGCAGCTCGGAAAGACACTGGAGAGTCGACTCGCCGACGGGCCGCTAAGCGTGCTCGGTGATCGATATTGGATCTCGGCAGCGATCGAGAATGTGGTGCGTAACGCCCTCAAGCATACGCCGCAGGGCTCGCGGGTTTTCGTGACGCTAGAGAGCGCCCGTCACGAGGGTGAGAGAGTCGCCATCCTCGGTATCAGCGATACCGGTCACGGTTTGGCGGAGCCGGAACTCGCACGCATCTTCGAGCCTTTTTTCCGCGGCAACAAAGATGGCGATGGTCACGCCGCCTCGCCACGCGCAGCCGGATCAGGCCTGGGGCTCGCCATCGCAGCGCGGGTCGTCCAAGCACACGGCGGCAAAATCGAGGCGATGAATTTTCGCGATATCGAAGGCGTAGCGCACGGTCTGCGAATTATCCTCACGTGGCCCCTTGCGGCAAACCCTTTTGCACCATCCCGAGTTGCAATCGCACCCTGAGGCCGGGCTCTGCGTTCTCGAGTATGGCCTTGCCGCTATGCAGTTCAGGTCGTCACCCGCACCATGCTGCTGCAGAGCGTCTTGGATATTAACTACGATCCGCAGACCAATGTGGTCGATGTGCAGGTAAGCCATCTGCGCCGGAGAGTCGATCGAAGATACAGAGCATCCGTTGATCGTCACCGTGCGCAGCGTCGGCTATACGCTACAGGCCTGAATCGCACTCGCCACGAACGCCGCCACCGCATCGCGTATCTCATGTAGTCGAGCATGGAAAAAATGGTCGGCCTCGGCCAATCTGAGCACGCTTGACGCACCGCTTGCGCGTACCCACTGCTCGACTGTATTCGCATCGACCAGATCATCGCGATCACCCTGAATGACAAGCCAAGGACTCTGCGGTGGCGAAATCTTTGAAAAGTCCCAGCGGCCGACGGGCGGCGCCACCGTGACGAGCAGTGCTGGCGACACGGGTGCGCGCAGCACGATCCACGCGCCGAAAGAAAAACCGCCCAGCCATAGCGGCAAATCAGGCCAACGCTCACGAGCCCACTTCGCGAGCGCGATGACGTCGTCGATTTCGCCGCGACCTTCGTCATGTACTCCCGCCGATGCACCCACCCCACGAAAATTGAAGCGAATAGCCACGGCATCGGCGGCCAGAAAAGCCTTGGCGACGGTGTGAATAACCTTGTTGATCATCGAACCACCGAATAAGGGGTGAGGATGACAACAGATCGCCACGGCAACGGGTGCCGCGGACGGCGACTCGATCAAAGTTTCGATATCGCCGGCGGCACCGGGAAAAAGCATCCGCTCGACAGAGGTCGCGCTCGTGGACAAACCGACTCAGGGTTGGCGATGGACGGCGCCGTCTTTCATCACGAAGTTGACGCGACGCATCGCCGAAATATCGGCGAGTGGATCGCCGGGCACGGCAACGAGGTCGGCGATTTTACCAACCTGTACGCTGCCGAGACGATCGTCGATCTCGAGAAACTTTGCGGCGACTGACGTCGCCGACTTGATGGCCTCCAGCGGTGGCATACCGGCCTCGACCATGAGTACGAATTCCCGCGCATTGTCGCCATGCGCCGAGACACCCGTATCGGTACCGAAGAGGATCTTGACGCCTGCCTTATAGGCCTTGGCAAACGTTCCTTGAATCTGCGGGCCCACAAGCGCAGCCTTCGGTCGAACGACCGCCGGAAGGTATCCGTCTTCCTTGGATCGGTCGTACACCCAGCGCCCGGCCGTTATGGTTGGGACATACCAAGTACCGCGCTCTTTCATAAGCGCGATGGTTTCATCGTCCATGAACGTGCCGTGCTCGATCGTATCTACGCCAGCACGTACCGCGCGCTTCATGCCCTCTACCCCGTGGGCATGAGCGGCAACCTTGAATCCGTAATCGCGGGCCGTCACAACGATAGCGCGGATTTCTTCCTCGGTGAACTGCGGGTTGAGGCCATTCTTGGCGATCGACAGTACGCCACCCGTCGCAGTGATCTTGATGAGATCGGAGCCTTCCTTGTAACGCTGACGTACAGCCTCGGCGGCTTGTTCGGGCCCGCTGATGACGCCCTGCACAGGCCCAATATCAGAGCCGCCGAGGTAATCTGCCCAGCCGTTGGTCGGGTCGGCATGGCCTCCCGTCGTAGCGATCGATTTTCCAGCAGCAAAGATTCTCGGTCCCACAATGTTCCCGGCATTAATCGCGTTTCGGAGAGCAACGCTTACACGGAAACTATCGCCGAGATCACGAACGGTCGTGAAGCCTGCCATGAGCGTGCGCTCGGCATATCTCACCCCATCGATAGCAACATCCGGAGCGTCTTTCTTGAACCGCTCAAGCTCACTGGTGCGGCTTTGCTGACTCGTAAGGTGGGCATGCATATCCATGAGTCCCGGCATGACCGTGGACTTTCGTAGATCGATGAGCGTATCGCCGGAGGCGGGCTTGCGGAACCCCGACTCGATCGCGGTGATGCGACCATCGTCAACGATGATGGTGCGGCCCGTGAGTGACTCTGCACTAACACCATCGATGACTCGACCTGCGTGAATGAGCGTCGCCGCTTGGCCAGTGGCCACGAACGCAAGGATCGACGCAACAGTCGTAAGAGTCGTAAGAGTGGAAGACTTGAGTTTTGACATCGGCAGTTTCCTGTATCGATTAGTCAGTAGATGGCCATCGGCTCGACTTCGAAGACGAGCGTCGCGCCGCTAGGTATTACACGGCCAGCGCCACGCGAGCCATAACCAAGCTCGGGCGGAATGACGACACGGCGTTGACCGCCCACTTGCATACCCTCAACGCCAAGATCCCACCCGCGGATGACCTGCCCGCCACCGACCGTAAAAGCGAAGGTGTCGTCCCGATCACGCGAACTATCGAATTGCTTCCCCTTTCCTCCGGGCTTGGCAGGATCGTGCAGTCATCCCGTGTAATGAACGACAGCCGTTTGACCAACTTTGACTTCCGCGCCGGTCCCCGGTACGAGATCTTCTTTAATGAGTTCTAACATCGCGGCCTCCTGAGCCAGAGTGTCGCGGCGATTCGACGCAAGCAACCGAGGAAAAAACGCCGCGGCTAACACAATTCCGGTCACCGATGGGATCAAGGTCCAGATCATCATTTTCATTGGGGATCACCACCGGGGGGCGTATCAGACTGGAAGTTGAGCGACACGGAGTTGATGCAGTAGCGCAGCCTCGTCGGCTTCGGCCCATCTGGAAACACATGCCCAAGATGGGCATCACAGTTTGAGCATACGACCTCGATTCGGACCATTCCGTGACTCGTATCACGATGTTCGCGTACCCGATCTTCGGCGAGCGTCGTCCAAAAACTCGGCCATCCTGAACCTGAGTCGTATTTAGTGTCGGAGTGAAACAACTCTGCACCGCAACATGTGCAGGCGTAGATACCGCGAGCTTTGTTATCAGTGTAGGCGCCGGTAAACGCCCGCTCCGTCCCCTTATTACGGGTCACTTCGTAGGCAAGAGGAGACAAGCGCGCTCGGAGCTGGGCATCCGTCGGCACGGGATTTTTCATGGCCAGATTATGACACGCCCGCCTCCGACCTGATGCCGAAGTCAGCTCGGGGCCATCAGCTGTCCGAGTAATTTGTTGAGGCGACGGACGAACTCACCCGGGTTGGCAATCGAGCCGGCTTCTGCCAAGCGGGCCTGGTCGAACACCAAAAGTGCCAGTTCGGCAAACTCATCCTTTGTCCCCATGGCGTCGAGTCGGCGAATCAGCGGATGTCCAACATTGACCTCGAGCGTTGGTTTCGCCTCGGGCACCGCCTGTCCCGTCGCCGCGAGGATCCGACGCATCTGAGATCCGACGTCACTTTCAGATAAAACGAGGCAAGCCGGGGTATCCGCGAGGCGCGCACTCACCTTAACTTCAGCTACGCGATCGCCCAACACATCCTTGATACGTTTCAACAGTTTCTTATTTTCTTTGACAGCTTCATCTATGGCCGCCTTCGATGCCGCATCCTCGAGATTTCCGAGTTCAAGATCGCCCCTCAGAACGTCCTTAAAGCGCTTGCCCTCAAATTCCCGCAGGTAACCCATCATCCACTCATCGACACGGTCAGCGAGTAAGAGGACTTCGATTCCTTTCGCACGCAGTTGCTCTAGATAAGGGCTGCCTCTCGCGGCGGTAATAGAGTCGGAGATTACGAAATAGATACGCTCCTGACCATCTTTCATACGCGCTACATAATCCATGAGTGTGGTCGAAGGATCATCACCCTCATCATGAGTGCTCGTAAATCGCAACAAAGGCAGGATCTTATCGCGGTTCGTCGGATCCTCGCCGGAACCTTCCTTCAGCACCGGTCCGAACTCCTTCCAGAACGTCGCATACTTTTCCGGTTCATCCTTAGCGATACGTGCAAGTAGATCGAGTGCACGCTTGGTCAACGCCGATCGCATGGCCTCGACCTCGCTGTCTTGCTGTAACATTTCGCGAGAAACGTTAAGTGGTAAATCGTTTGAGTCCAAAACGCCACGAAAAAACCGCAGGTACATCGGCAAAAACTGCTCCGCGTCGTCCATAATGAAGACGCGACGGACATAGAGCTTAAGACCGCGTGTTGCATCGCGCTGGTAGAGATCAAAGGGTGCTCGACTCGGCACGTAGAGCAGCGACGTATATTCACGATTACCCTCAACCTTGTTATGGCTCCAAGCGAGCGGCTCTGCGAAGTCATGAGCGATATGCTGATAAAACTCCTTGTACTCTTCGTCCTTGATGTCTGATCGAGGACGAATCCAGAGCGCCTGGGCCTGATTGGTGGTCTCCCAGTCGAGCGTCGCCTCGCCCTCCTTGCGCATTAGAACGGGGAAAGCGATGTGATCGGAGTATCGGCGCACGAGTGAACGGAGTCGCCAGCCCTCAGCGAATTCTTTGGCATCTTCTTTTAGATATAACACCACCAATGTTCCGCGCTCCTGTCGGAGTGCCGTCTCTATGGTGAATTCACCATCGGCCTTCGAGGCCCAACGGATCCCCGACTCAGGGGTGTCACCCGCCTTCCGCGAAAATACCTCTACCTCATCGGCAACGATGAACGCGGAGTAAAAGCCGACACCGAATTGTCCGATGAGTTGCGAATCTTTTTGCTGGTCTCCCGTCAGCCGCTTAAAGAAATCGGCGGTGCCCGATTTAGCGATAGTGCCAAGGTTAGTAATGGCCTCTTCACGATTCATACCGATGCCGCTATCGCGAATCGATAGCGTGCGCTTGGTCGCGTCATAGTCAATCCATAATTTTAGCTCAGCGTCTCCCGCCATCAGCTCAGGCTGAGCAAGTGACAAAAATCTCAATTTATCGTTGGCATCCGAGGCGTTCGAAATCAACTCTCGCAAGAAAATTTCGCGGTGGCTATAAAGTGAGTGGATCATCAGGCGAAGGAGTTCCTTCACCTCAGCTTGGAAGCCATGTTTTTCAACGGTCTCGATCATCGGTCCTCTCCCTGATATCCGACGGAACAGCTATCGGGATTTATAGGGGGCCACGTGCGGATTTCAAGGCCGCACGATACGGTAGCAGGGTACGTAGGCCGTACCCGGAAGCTTCATTCTTTGTTGGGCCACAAAACTTGCCAGTAATTCGTCCAGCATCACCATGAAACTGGCGTCTCCGGAGAGTTCGAACGGCCCGTGCCGCTTAATGGCTCTGACACCCTGCTCCTTAACATTGCCGCTGACGATGCCCGAAAATACACGCCGGAGATTGGCGGCGAGCTCGTGAGGAGGCTGGTCACGATGAAGGCGGAGGGTTCGCATCGAGGCATGCGTAACCTCGAAGGGCCGCTGGAAGTCCGGATCGACGCGGAGCAGCCAATTGAAGTTGAACGAGTCGGAGTTTTTTTTGCGGAAGTCCCTTACTTCATCGATACCACGATCGATTATCCTTGCGACTTCAGCCTGATCATCGATAACGATTTTTAATCGCGAAAGCGCCACGTCACCGATGGTGCCCACCAGAAAATCACAAATACGCTCAAAGTATGGGACACTACTGTGCGGACCCGTCAGCACGACTGGAAACGGTTGGTCAGTATTTGCTGGATCGAGCAGTACGCCGATGAGATAAAAAATTTCCTCTGCGGTGCCCGCGCCGCCCGGAAAAACCACTAACCCGTGGGCAACGCGAAGGAAGGCCTCAAGCCGTTTTTCGATGTCGGGCATAATTACGAGATTGTTGACGATCGGATTAGGCGACTCAGCAGCAATAATCCCGGGCTCGGTGAGACCGACATACCGCCCAGAGCTTATACGCTGCTTGGAGTGGCCGATCGTGGCCCCTTTCATCGGACCTTTCATGGCTCCGGGACCGCAACCTGTACAGACATCGAGCCCGCGTAGCCCGAGCTCGTACCCCACGCGTTTGGTGTACGCGTACTCCTCGCGGCTGATGGAGTGACCGCCCCAACATACGATTAGATTGGGTCGCGTCTTGTGGTCGAGCAGTCGTGCGTTCCGGAGGATATGGAACACCGCGTTGGTGATCGACTTCGGATGACTGAGATCGAAGCGCCCGCTATCAACTATTTCGTTGGCAAAAAAAACGATATCGCGAAGCACAGCGAACAGAAGCTCCTTGGTTCCGCGGATCATCTGCCCGTCCACGAAAGCCTTGGCGGGAGCATTCTTGATCTCGAGCTTCACGCTCCAGGCGTGACGAAGGATCTGAATGTCGAAGTCACGGTAACGCTTAAACATTTCATGTGCGTCGTCGGTTTCACCACCTGCATTAAGTACGGCCAATGCGCACTGACGAAACAACGGGTACAGCCCTCCCTGCCCGGCAGAGAGAAGCTTCTCAATCTCCTCCTGTGAAAGACTCTCGAGAGCCCCGCGAGGGGCAACTCGCGCATCAACGACGTCAGGTATGACGATTCTAGTTTCCAAGTGATTCTCCGTGCCGACGCGAAGGCGCCAAGATCAGGGGCGGATATCGATCGGGGTGCCGTCCGCTACTAGCATCCATACTTCCATCATGTCTGCGTTGTTAAGCGCAATACAGCCATCCGTCCAATCCTCCTGTGCATAGTGCTCGGGCGACCAGCGCGGCTCATTAGGCAAGCCGTGAATCATGATCAAACCGCCCGGAGCAACGCCGGCCTTCCGGGCTCGAGCACGGTCTTTTGCATTGGGATAGGACACCTGTATCGAGAGAAAAAAATCGCTGCGGGGATTCCGCAAGTTAAGTAGATATCGCCCCTCTGGCGTTCGAAAATCCCCCTCTTGCTTTTTATGTCCTTCCGGCTGAAGACCGAGCGAGACGCGATACGAGCGCAGCATGGTTGAGCCTCGCCAGAGCTCCAGGCGACGCGCAGACTTATATACCACCACTCCCGTCGCCATGGGTAACTGCTGAATGCTGCTCTGCGCTGGCGGAGCGCCAAGCCCGCATACGATGGTGAGGAGGATGGCACGACGCCACATGCCCCGCATTATAAGAGACCGCCTACGGCCTAGAATCAGCGGTCGCCGCGGCAGGAGACTGGGTCGAAAGCTCAGCAAGCGTTTGGGGACGACCGCCCGGCAGCTGCAGAACTCTACCGCGCTTCAATTTCGCGGAGGGCTTAAGCCCATTAAGCTCCGCAAGACGGCGAACGGTAATGCCGTACTTCCGTGCGACCTGGCGCAAGGTTTCGCCGCGACCCACCTTGTGCGCTCGCGGACCGATCTGGGTTACGTAAATTTGATCGGCCCCAATTTTTGCGATGAATTCCTTAGGGGATATTGCCCACTCAGGTGGCAGGCGTAATCGATAGTTCCGGGGGACGAATTTCTCCCCGGACCAAACCGCTGGTCGCAACGCGGGATTCAACGTACGCAACTCATCCATCGGCACCATGAGGGTTTTTTCGAGAGTTTTGATGTTGACATAGCCCGGCATGGCAATCTCGTGGAAGCGAATTTCAGGCGCCCGCGTGACATCTGGAAAATATTTTTGTGGCTCGTTATCGATGGTAAGGGCGGCCAAAAACGAAGGATAAAAATTGCGCGAGGCAAAGCCGAAAGAGAAACTGCGATAGTTACGAGCGATGACGGCGAAGTCGTCCGTGCCGAGAGTCCGTTTTGCTCGATTCATGCCACCCGGCCCGTGGTTGTAGGCCGTTATCGCCAAGGGCCAACTACCGAGCAATCGATAGTTTCTAAGTAGGAGCTTGGCAGCAGCTTCCGTCGAACGGAGGGGATCGAGGCGCTCATCGACGATGTCATCGACACGCATGAATAGCCGCCCGGTCGACGGCATGAACTGCCACAGACCTGAAGCTCCGACTTTAGAATAAGCCGTCGGAGTAAAAGACGACTCGACATGCGGAAGAGCTACAAGCTCGCGCGGCAAACCTAAAGCATTGAAGGTTTGCGCGATAAAGGATTCCCAGGTTCCTGAGCGCACGATGCCGGCACGGAATCGATCGGCTTGCCCAAGCTGGAAGCGAATCTCCGCACGCGCTTCGCGTAGCCGTGCGGGCGTCGCGTCTTCACCCCACAGCTGTAACACTCTGAGCGCATCGCCATTCACAGAACCTGCTGTACCTGCTTTAAGCGCGAATACAGCAGCATCAAGCCCGGCGATCCACCGCTTCCTTGCGCGGGTGATCAGCTCTCGCCGCTGAGATGATCCCAGCGGTCCAGCAAGCGCGAGATCGAGGGTCTCGTACACCACGCCGAGATGTCGCTCGTCGTGTATCAGACCTTGCAGGGTCGTGATTTCGCTGTAAACACGAATCCAGAAATCGACGTCTCGCTGCAGTGCGGAGGGCCTTGGAATCTCGCGAGAGACCGGCTCGACTAGCGATGAATCCCCTGGAGGGACGATGAACGAATCGCCCGCTCCAAGCGCGGGCGACACCGGGACTACGAAAGCAAGGGGGGTGGCTAAAGTGAGTGCCAGGTGCCGCAAGGATTTACCCGCACTTCGAGTCGCCACAATTGAGGCAGGTCATACAGCCATCCATCATGACGACCGCTGCAGTGCTGCACTTAGAGCAAAGCTGCGCGCCCTCAGGAAAGTGTGCCTTCGCGAACGCATCAGTCTGCTTCGAGCGGGCTTCGAACTCCGCTCGCTTCTCTTCGACTAGCTTTCTCTGGTACTCATCGAGTTCCGCGCGACTCAACAGTCCGATGGTCTGCAGGTGCTTCTCGATAACATGACCGAGCTCGGCGATGATCGAGGGCATAAACTTTCCGCCCGGCTGCCAGTAGCCGCCGCGGGGATCGAACACGGCCTTTAGCTCCTCGACGAGGAAGGTGACGTCTCCGCCCTTGCGGAAGACCGCCGAGATGATGCGCGTGAGAGCAACGATCCACTGATAGTGATCGAGGTTCTTGGAGTTGATGAAAACCTCGAACGGCCGTCGCTGCTCGTGCTCGGTGCCTTCGTTGAGGATGATATCGTTTATTGTCACGTACATCGCATGATCGGACACTGGAGTCTTAATCTTGTACGTTGAGCCGATCAAAACCTCTGGACGCTGTACTTCCTCAGTTAGCCGAACGACCTTCCCGCCATGGGAGATCGATCGTTCGGATACGACGGGCACCGACGCAGGCTCTACACCAGGCTTTTGAACACGATATTTGGAGATTTTTCGATCAATCTTGATAGCAGCCATGGAACCCTGATCCTCAGAACTTGCCGTAGTAGCCCTCTTTCAAGGCGTCGTACAGGTTAGCGGCGCTGTGTCTCTCGCCGTCGTATTCGATTTCTTCATCACCCTTCGCGGAGATCTCGGAACCATCTTCGAGCGTGAACACGTAAGTAGTATTTTTGAGATCTTCTTCTTTGACAAGCACACCCTGGAATGCTTCAGGATTGAATCGGAAGGTCGTACAACCCTTAAGGCCTTTCTCTTGTGCGTAAAGGTAGATGTCCTTAAAAGACTCATACTTAAAATCCGTCGGGACGTTTGCCGTCTTGGCGATTGAGGAATCCACCCACTTCTGGGCTGCTGCCTGAATGTCAACGTGCTCTATCGGCGTTATGTCGTCGGCCGTAGTGAAGTATTCCGGCAGCTTCTCGGTAGGGCTGGTTGAGTTTGACATCGCCTTCGCGTTGACGATTTCGCGATAAGCAAGTAGCTCGAAGGAGAAAACGTCGACCTTTTCTTTGGACTTCTTGCCCTCGCGGATCACATTGCGGAAATAGTGGTGTGCGAACGAAGGCTCAATGCCGTTGCTCGCATTGTTGGCTAGCGAAAGAGAGATCGTGCCGGTCGGAGCGATGGAGGTGTGATGCGTGAAGCGAGCACCCACCAGCGCAAGCTGATCGACGAGCGCAGGCGCAACGGAGGCCACGCGCTGCATGTACCGGCTGTACCGCGAATGCAGTATACGACCCGGTATCTTTGATCCGACTTTCCAGCCATCACGCGCCATTTCCGGGCGCTTGCGGAGCATTTCGCCCGTGACTGCGAACTCCTCATTCATGATCGGTGCTGGACCCTTCTCGCGCGAGAGGTCGAGCGCAGCTTCCCAACCGGCCACCGCCATTTCACGCGAAACGTCTTCGGTAAACTGAATGGATTCCGGGGAGCCATACTTCATGCGCAGCAGCGTCATCGTGCTGCCGAGGCCCAGGAAGCCCATACCGTGGCGACGCTTACGACGGATTTCTTCACGTTGGCCTTCGAGTGGCAGTCCGTTGACCTCGACGACATTGTCAAGCATGCGAGTGAATACCTTGACGACTTCGCGATACTCTTGCCAGTCAAACTCTGCATGCTCCGTGAACGCGTTGCGCACGAAGCGAGTAAGGTTGATCGAGCCGAGAAGGCAGGAGCCGTAAGGCGGCAGCGGCTGCTCGCCGCAAGGGTTGGTCGCTCGAATATTCTCGCACCACCAGTTGTTGTTCATCTCGTTGACACGGTCGACGAGGACGAACCCCGGTTCGGCGAAATCATAGGTGGACGACATGATGACGTCCCACATGCGACGAGCCGGTACGATCTTATAGATCTTACACGCGACGAGACCGCTCTCGCCTACGACGAAATTCTCCGAGTACGGCCATTCGCGCCAAACGTATTTACTCTCATCAGAGAGATCCGGTTTCTCAGCCTCATACTCCTTACGCAGCACGGGGAACGCGAGCTTCCACTCACGATCTTCACGCACCGTCGCCATGAACTCGTCGGTGATGAGTAGCGAGAGGTTGAACTGACGTAGCCGGCCGTTCTCGCGTTTGGCGCGGACAAATTCCATAGCGTCTGGATGTCCGACGTCGAAAGTGCCCATCTGCGCACCGCGACGACCGCCGGCTGACGAGACGGTGAAACACATCTTGTCGTAGATATCCATGAACGACAGCGGACCGGAGGTGTACGCACCGGCGCCCGAAACATATGCGCCGCGAGGACGGAGCGTTGAAAATTCGTAACCGATACCGCAGCCCGCCTTCAGAGTAAGACCGGCTTCATGAACTTTGTTTAGGATGTCGTCCATCGAGTCACGGATCGTTCCCGACACCGTGCAGTTGATGGTCGAGGTCGCCGGCTTGTGCTCGAGTGCGCCTGCGTTGGAGGAGATGCGGCCGGCGGGAATTGCGCCACGGCGCAGCGCCCAAAGAAATCGCTCGCACCAGTGCTCGCGCTCGGCTGGCACCTCGACATCGGCAAGGGCCCGAGCAACACGCTGGTAAGTATCGTCCATCGATCTATCGACAGGCTCGCCGCTCTTCGATACGAGGCGGTATTTTTTATCCCAAATGTCGATCGAGGCTTCCTGGAACGGAATGCTGTCGACATCCTTAGTTTCGAGCTTCACAACGCTGTTCATGGCTGAGCCGGTCCTCAAATTCCAAATATGTTGCTCAAGGTTCGAGGGAAATACCCAAACGAAAGGACCCAAGACCGCCGATGCGACCTGCGCAGCTCTTCGCCTCTTTGTTGGTTAGCCGCTCGAAAACGGCCAATCTCCCGCCCCCGACCCTTTCCTGACGCCTTTCGGAGCCCACAAGATGTAGTGTCGTGACCGACAGAGTAAGCATCACCCTCGGGAGCGTCAAGCCTTTGTATCTCTTTCGTTTACTCTTAATAAATTCATAAAAATCAATGTTTTACATTACTTACAGCCGAAAAATTTATTGCTCATTAGAGCGCGTTGACACTATCTCAGGAACGCTCTCGTCGCGCTACATCTTGTGTTTTTCCGGGTGTCTAAACCGAACCTGTAACTCAAACTTTTTCTACGTAACTCCCCAACTCCGAATAAATGACAATGCAGTTCGCACACTAATTTGAGGTCTCAAATGTCAATTCAAACGATAACGGTGCTCGGCGGCACAGGCTTTGTGGGCAGCGCGCTGGTTGCGCGCCTCGCCTCATCGGGTCACCGCCTACGATTGCCGTCGCGCAATCCGCAGGCTGCAAAACATCTCGCCGTACTACCCACCGTTGAGCGAATCAGAACCGACATCCACGACCCCGCTTCGCTTCGTGCTGTCGTCGCAGGCTCCAATGTTGTGATTAACCTCGTCGGTATCCTCAATGAGAAAGGTCGCTCAGGAGCAGGGTTCGATCTGGCCCATGCCGAACTCACGCGAAAAACGCTCGAAGCCTGCCTCGAGACCCGCGTCACGCGGTATCTGCATATGAGCGCATTGGGCGCTGACGAGAAAGGACCCAGTCACTATCTGCGTTCAAAGGGGGTCGCAGAGCGGCATGTACGGGTAGCACCGTCATCCCTCGATTGGACGATTTTCCGTCCCTCGGTAATTTTTGGTCGCGGAGACTCGCTGCTAAATCGTTTCGCCTCACTCCTTCGACTGAGCGGTGGGCTCATTCCACTCGCCCGTGCGGAGGCCAAGTTCTCTCCCGTATGGGTCGATGACGTCGTGACTGCTTTCGACCAAGCTCTGAACGGCGGCTCCACGAGCCGGCAGTCCTATGAGTTGTGTGGCCCAGAGATCATGACGCTTGGCAACCTCGTGCGATACACGGGCTCACTCGCGGGAACGGGCGCGCGCGTCATCACCCTCCCGGATGCAGTAGGCCGTCTTCAGGCGCTTGTCATGGACTTCGTACCTGGTAAACCTTTTTCGACCGACAACTTCCTCTCGCTGACGATCGATAACGTTTGTCGGGACGACGGGTTTGCCCGACTCGGCATTACGCCCACCCCTTTGCGTAGCATCGCCCCCATGTATATCCGCTCGTCGCGTTAACATCTGGGCGTGGACATCTACCTCGTAGGCGGCGCGGTCCGCGATGGGCTTCTCGGTCGCCCGACACGCGAGCGGGACTGGGTCGTTGTCGGCGCGACTGCCGCAGAGCTCGAATCGCGCGGGTATCAATCAGTAGGCAAAGATTTCCCGGTTTTCCTGCATCCCGACACGCGCGAGGAATACGCGCTGGCGCGGCTTGAACGCAAAGTCGCTCCCGGCTACCGCGGATTCACCATCGACTTCTCGCCGTCGGTCACACTCGAGCAGGATCTCGCGAGGCGCGATCTGACCATCAATGCAATGGCGCGTGATTCCTCCGGCCAAATTATCGACCCTTTCGGCGGTCGCACAGATCTCGATAAGCAAGTGCTGCGTCATGTGTCCTCGGCGTTCGTTGAAGATCCTGTAAGAATTTTACGAGTCGCTCGTTTCATCGCGCGCTTCGCATCGCTCGGTTTCGCGGTCGCTCCGGAAACCATGAAACTCATGCGGCAAATGGTCGAATCAGGTGAAGCCGATGCTCTCGTACCCGAGCGCGTGTGGCGAGAACTCTCGCGTGCGCTCGATGAACCGACGCCACGCGCTGCCATCGAATTGCTGCGTGATACGGGTGCCCTGCGAGTCGTACTGCCGGAGCTCAATGCGCTATTTGGTGTACCGCAGCGTCCCGAATGGCATCCGGAGATCGACACTGGCGAGCACACACTGCTTGCTTTGCAGGTAGCTGCGGCACGCAACGCTTCACAGGCCGTGCGCTTTGCGGTGCTTGTTCACAATCTCGGCAAAGCTCTGACACCAAAAGCGGAATGGCCACGACGCCACGCTCACGAGACGCTGGGATTACCCGCTATCGAAGCGCTGTGTGCAAGACTCAGAGTCCCACAGGAACACCGGGAACTCGGTCTACTTACGAGTCGTTTTCATACGCAAGTACATCGCGGTCTAGAGTTGCAAACCAACACGCTTCTCGAGCTGCTTGAGCATTGCGATGCCTTTCGTCGACCGGCTCGCTTTGCCGAAATGCTCGAGGCGTGTGAGTGCGATGCTCGAGGTCGTCTCGGATTCGCCGACAAACCCTATCCTCAGCGCGCTAGAGTAGAGCAGGCGTTCGATATCGCTCGTGGCATTTCGCTTGTCGAATCGGAAAGGGCAGGACTCGACGGCGCAGCGATCGGAGAGCGGTTACGCAGTAAACGTGTCTCAGCGTTACAGCGAGGGCCGCAAATCGCGAAAGACGAATGATGGATCGTCAGTAAGTGCACGCCCACCCAAATTTTTGGTGAGCAGCATGAACTTCACCGACTCGCCCATCTCGCCGGGTAACAAAAGAGTCCGAGCACCGCGCGCGAGTGAAACATAACTAGGACTCGAGGGGTCAAGTCCCAAAGCCATCGACTGCATTTCTTGTTCGATGCCGCCGCCCAAAAGAAACGCAGCCTGAGTGGTAAAGCCCGCCACCTCGAATCCCGCCCGACTGGCCGCATCTGCAACGGCGGAAAAATCGACCCAGGTGGTGATGTCATTCAGTCCCGGATAGACGAACGGATCGCCATGGGCATGATGCCGATAATGACAACGCAGTCCGCCTTGCACCCGATCGGGATGTAGTAACTGCTGTCGAGGTAAGCCGTAATCGGCAATCAGCACTGCACCTCGCTCAACGGCGACGGCAAGTGAATTCATCCAACTAACCACCCACAGATGCCACTCGCCGCAATATCCCTCCGGTAGTACCTTTCCCCTCGATGCCAATTCTTTAATACGAATCGTGGCTTCCGTAGCGAACTCTACGTCGCCGGCAGCAGCACCATCTGCAGGTCGTACTCGCCATTCAAATCCCGAATCGCCGCGCCCTACGCCCAAGCGCCACCACTCGCATCCACGAACGACAAAACGCTCACACGGCAGCGCATCGAGAACTTCATTCGCGAAGACAACCCCACGAAAATCTTGGGGCAATTCATCGATCCAATCGAGCGTAATCGCCGCATTAACTGACGCCAGCGCATAGGACCTAAGTAATTCGGCTTGCCGGACGCGTAAATCTGCGCTGACTTCGAGCATCGCGTATCGCCCAAGCGGTGATCCGAGCTCCGCGAGCAACGGCAACGCATCGGCAGCAAACTTCCCAGTACCTGGTCCGAACTCGAGTACCGCATCGGTACCCGTGGCGCTCAGCCAACTCGATATTCGTCGCGCGCAAGTTCGGGAAAACAGCGGAGAGACCAGAGGCGCCGTAACGAAATCGCCCTCACCGCCAAACTTTGCCGCGCCCGCACTGTAGTAGCCGAGCCCCGGTGCATACAGCGCAAGCTGCATGTACTCGGCGAATGAAATCCAGCCCCCCAAGGCGTCGATCCGCTCGCTGATCAGGCGTCGAAGCCGCTCAGAGTGCATCAAAGCGTCGGAATCGGGCTCCGGAAGACCGGTTTCGCGGTCACTCGACGTTGAGACTGGGCGACGCCGCGTCATAATCAGATTCTATGAGCAACCTGCCCTCCTCGAACCCCGTGCGCCCCGATCAACCTCTCGCGGGCAAAGTCGCGTTGGTAACGGGAGGGGCGCGCCGAGTGGGCGCTGCCATCGCGCGAATCTTCCACGAGGCCGGAGCAAATGTCGTCGTTCATTACCAGCGCTCGTCCACGGATGCCGCAACGCTCATCGCCGACCTTAACTCCAAACGCGCAGCAAGCGCCGTTTGCCTCAGTGCCGATCTGCTCGATACAGCAAACCTCGCACAGCTCCCGCGTTTTGCTCATGAGCGCTTTGGTCGACTCGATATCCTCGTCAACAACGCGTCGACGTTCTATCCGACGCCTGTGGGCGAAATCTCTGAGGCGCATTGGAATGATCTGCTCGGTACCAACTTGAAGGCGCCACTTTTTTTGTCTCAGGCTGCCGCCCCGACACTGCGACTCTCGCGAGGACTCATTCTCAACATCGCCGACATCCACGGTATGCGTCCCCTGCGGCGATACCCTGTTTACGTCGTCGCGAAAGCAGGACTCATCATGCTCACACGCTCGCTCGCCCGCGAACTCAGCCCGCAAATCCGCGTTAACGCCATCGCACCAGGGCCGGTAATGTGGCCTGCGGACGGCGTCGCCGACGCAGAGCTTCAGAAAAAGATTGTTAGTCGAACGCTGCTTCAGCGCAGTGGCTCTGCACTCGACATCGCGCGTACTGCGCTCTTCTTTGCGGCGCAAGCTCCGTTCATTACCGGTCAAGTCATGTCGGTCGATGGAGGTCGAAGCGTTGCTTGGTGAATTCATTGGGTCCCGAGCGATAACTCAATCCGCGTCAGCGGGTGGGCGTCACGATCGAAGTCTTTCCATAATTTTAAAATCTCTCTCTGCTCTATCGGATGGATGATGTCACCGCCGACATCGGCCATTGGGCCGAGCATATACGACCGATGCAGGAGATCCGGGCGCGGCAGGACGAGACCGGATTCGTCGCAAATCAGGTTCCCGAAAAGTAGGATATCGAGATCCATGCTGCGTGGCGCCCATTTTGGCGCGTTGCGCTCACGGCCGCACAACCCCTCTATTCGCTGTAATTCGGCAACCACATCGCGCACCAATAACTCGGTATCGAACCCTGCGACGAAGTTGATGAAATCGTCACCCTCGAAACCTGCAGCCACGTTCTGATACGCGGGTGAAAACTCGACCTTTCCAAATGCCCGAACGAGTTCACTCGAGGCTAATTGAAGATTTTTATTGGCATCGACGTTGCTACCTGCAGCCACGAATACTCGCATCATAGAGAATTATTATTTTGACGCGGAAAGATCTACGCGATTTCTTTCGATGGCGACGCCAACATCGCGCGAACCACGAATCGCGCCTAGCTTGTTGATCCAGATGCGTACCCACTCGATCCCAAACTCCTCCAAAATAACCATCGCCATTCGATGCGCCATCGTTTCGACGAGCATGAATTCAGAGGTCTCGACAAAGTTGATTACGCGCTTGGCGATGCTTTTGTAGTCAAGCGTATCGATCACATCATCGGAGCGTGCGGCTCGTGTACAGTCAACCGGGAGTTCGAGATCGATTTGTACGCGCTGCTTGACGCGGCGCTCCCAATCTATGAAGCCGATGATACACTCGACCTCAAGACCTCGCAGAAAAATTTTATCGGCAGTGCGAGTCGTCACGGTATCAGCCACTCCTTAAAAATTTCCAGGCGGACGCAAACTGTCGAGTGACCATTGGGCTCGCGTCCGAATGCCGACCGGATCCTGCTCGCCGGCGGCCAGGCGCGCATGACCCGCCACAGCGATCATCGCGGCGTTGTCGGTACAAAACTCGAGGCGCGGATAGTACACGCGAACTCCCTGGCGGGCGGCAGCCGCATCGAGACGCTCGCGCAGACATCGGTTGGCGCTCACACCGCCGGATACGACGAGCGAGTCGAGGCCAGTGGTCGCCATGGCGCGGAGGCTTTTCGCGACGAGCGTGTCGACCACCGCATCTTGTAGCGCGAGCGCAATGTCCGCGCGCACTTGCGCATCGTCGCAAGGTGCGCATCGAACCGCGTGCAGCACAGCTGTTTTCAGCCCCGAAAAACTAAACTCGAAGCCGGGTCGATCAAGCATCGGTCGCGGAAATACGTATTTTGACGGTCGACCGCACTCGGCAAGGCGTGCCAAATGCGGGCCTCCCGGGTATGGTAAACCGAGCAACTTCGCACTTTTGTCGAATGCCTCACCGGCCGCATCGTCTCTTGTCTCGCCAAGCAAGGTGTAGCGCCCAATGCCCGCGCACTCGATCAGCATCGTGTGCCCACCGGATACCAAAAGCGCCGCATGCGGATAGGGTGGTGGATCCGGTTCGAGCGAAGGCGCAAGCAAATGACCCTCAAGATGGTGAACGCCGAGGGACGGAACCGACCACGCATAAGCGAGTGAGCGGGCCAGCGCAGCCCCGGTCATTAAGGCGCCGATCAATCCCGGCCCCGCCGTGTACGCGAGCCCTTCGATCGGTTTGCCGTCCTCCGCAGCACGGGCCAGGACCCGATCGACCATCGGCAGAAGGCGCTGAACGTGCTCTCGAGAGGCCAGCTCCGGGACGACACCTCCATAGATTTGATGCAAATCAATCTGCGAGAAGACTTCGTGCCAAAGTAGCCCGCGCGCCCCGTCAAAAACAGCTGCAGCGGATTCGTCACAGGAGGATTCGACGGCGAGGATACGCATGGACTTCCAACGTTTTTGCCTTTTGCTTCAGGGATCATTAGACTCTGCCCGCCCTGTTTGAGCAGGGTGCCCTAGGGATTCCCTAAGTTTCAAGGGGTTGAGATTGAGATGCCGAGCGTCCGTGTACGAGAAAATGAATATTTCGACGCTGCCCTGCGACGCTTCAAGCGCGCTTGCGAGAAGGCCGGTGTCCTTACCGAGCTCCGTCGCCGCGAATTTTACGAGAAACCGACGCAGGAACGTAAGCGCAAAAAGGCTGCCGCAGTGAAGCGCCATCAAAGGCGGCCCTCGCCCCGCGCTAGCATTTCTCGCGCGCGCTAAACCACGATGTCGCTCAAGGAGCGCATCACCCAAGATATGAAAGACGCCATGCGCTCCGCAGAGAAGGAGCGCCTTGGTGTAATTCGTATGCTTCAAGCCGCCATCAAACAGCGCGAAATCGATGAGCGGATCACGCTCGATGACGCCCAAGTGATGACGGTCGTAGAAAAGATGATCAAGCAGCGTAAAGAAGCTATCGCCCAGTTCGAAGCAGGAGGTCGTAGCGATCTTGCACAAAAAGAGGCTGCGGAGGTCAAGCAGCTATCGGGTTACCTGCCTGCGCAACTAAACAAGAGCGAAATCGAGGCGCTCGTCGCTGCGGCCATCATTGAAACCGGAGCGGCCTCCGTCAAGGACATGGGCAAGGTCATAGGCCTCGTCAAATCTCGAGCGTCGGGCCAGGCAGACATGGGCGTCGTCAGCGCCCTAATTAAGGCAAAACTCAGCGCTAGCTGAACCTACCGCTTACTATTTGCCCATGAGCGGGCGCAGCGGCGGCTTAATTCCCCAGAACTTTATCGATGACTTGGTCGGACGGACGGATATCGTCGAGCTCATTGGCGCGCGGGTTCCCCTAAAAAAAGCCGGCAAGGAATTTCGTGCTTGTTGCCCCTTCCATGACGAAAAAACCCCTTCGTTCTGGGTGAGCCCGGAAAAGCAGTTCTATCACTGCTTCGGTTGCGGCGCGCATGGAACGTCACTCGGTTTCTTGATGAATTACGACCGCCTTGGGTTCGTCGAAGCCGTCGAAGAGTTGGCCTCTCGACTCGGCGTCGAGATCCCGCGGGAAGCACGGCCGAACGACGATCGAAGCCGCGACCAGGCCGACCTTGCCAGGCTGATGGGCGAGGTCGCAAAGTACTGGAGTGCCAAACTCGAGGCCGATACGCGAGCCTCCAAGTACCTCGTAAATCGCGGTCTCAGCACCAAAGTCGTTCATCAATTTGGCATCGGATATTCAGCCAATTCCTGGAGTGATGTGCTTGATAGTTTCTCTAAAGATACAAAAGGATGGGAGGCCCTTTCCGCTGCCGGGCTTGTGATCGAGCGCGACCGTGGCGCAGGACGTGACGGCGATCGCTATTACGACCGATTTCGAGATCGCATTATGTTTCCCATCCGTGACGCCCGCGGTCGGGTGATCGCATTCGGAGGTCGCATAATTGATCAAGGCGAACCCAAGTACCTGAACTCGCCCGAGACGGTTCTTTTTCAGAAGGGTCGCGAACTCTATGGGTTGTACGAGGCGCGGCAGACTCGCGCACCTCTAAATCGGTTGCTAGTCGTCGAAGGCTACATGGATGTCGTCCGCCTTCATCAAGCCGGCATTCATTACGCTGTGGCAACCCTGGGCACGGCGACCACGCCCGAGCATCTCAAGCGTCTGTTCCGGCTCGTGAGTGAGGCGGTCTTCGCCTTCGACGGCGATCGAGCTGGTCGGGCTGCCGCCTGGCGCGCACTAAACAATTCGCTGCCTGAGGTCCGACAAGGTCGACAACTAAGGTTTTTGTTCCTCCCCGACGGTCATGACCCCGACACCCTGGTCGGCGAAGAAGGCCGTGAAGCCTTCGAGGCGCGGCTCGATCAGGCGCTGCCCCTGTCTGAGTACCTCCTTCAGGAACTGACCTCTCAGGTAAATCTTGCACACGCCGATGGTCGTGCACGCTTCGCCGAAATCGCCCGCCCACTGGTGGCGAAGGTGCCTGAGGGGGTTTATCGGGAGTTGTTAGTGGAGCGGCTCGCAGAGGCGATTCGGTTACCGTCGAACCGGCTTCGCGAGCTATGGGCGAGCGGTGACTCTGACACCAACTATGCCGGCCCGACCGGGGGCCGGCAGCTTATGGATCAGGTTATTCCGGCGTCGATATCATCCTCCCGCAGCGCGGGCCGCGGCGGCCTGATGCGTCAGGTCGTGCTCGCTCTGGTCCACCGCCCGAAGATCGCACCCCGCCTTTTGGCCTCAGACATCGAGATTCTCGGGGGTCTCGATGAACCGGGTGCAGAGATTTTGCGCGATCTGGTTAGGGATCTGCGCGAGAGTCCTTGCACCAACACCGGCCAGCTTCTGGAACGCTGGCGTGATCGCCCCGAAGTCGAACGGCTGTCAAGGCTGGCCGTTACGGAATTCCTGATTTCCTCGGACGAAGCCGCGCTGCAGGAGGTACGCAACGCAATTGCCCGAATGCGCGACGAGCATCGGCGTCGGAGGCTTGATGCGCTTCTTGAGCGCGAAAAATCAGCCGGTTTGTCGTCTGCCGAACGCTCGGAGCTCCAGCGACTGATGGCCGGTCGAATGCGGCGCTGAATCCTCGCAGAGGGCGCCTTTTCGGCCTCTTTAAACTTTTCAAAAACACCCGTTTCCAGTACTATTCCCGGTTAGCCTCGATGATCCGGGTCTCGTCCCGGCAGGGCCCCAAATGAGCAAGAAACCCAAGGCTTTCCCTGGCAAGAAACCCCTGCGCCCTGTTACGGCCAAGACCGTCGTCGGGAAAGCGACTAAGCCGCTGCCGCGGGTTGCCTCCTCAAAAATGGCTCTGAAAATGTCCGCCAAGCCGACCGCAGCACCTAGGAAAGCCGCGGCCCCAGCGAAGCACGCGCCCAAAACGCCGAATAAAGGTTCTCTGCCAGCTGCTCCGCAAAAGCTGATTGCGAAGGGTGCGATGGCGGGCAAAGCTGCTCTGCCCGCGGAGGCAGTAGCAAAAACAAAGGTTGCTGCACCTACCAAACCCAATGCATCCAACAAGGACGCTGCACCTCTCAGGGCGGCCGCGTCCGCTGAGGCCACCGCACTAGCTAAGGTTGCCGCTTCTGCAAAGAGCACTGTCAAAACAGCAGCTCCGGCACCCGCCGTAGAATCGAAGGTCAGCAAAGAAAAGCCGTCTGTAAAGAAAGTTGCCAAGGGCTCTTCGAATGAGGGCAGCAAGGTTCTTACTTTGCCTGAACGCCGCCCGCTAGCGCTACCTGAGGAGCGCCAGTCGCAACTGAAGCGACTGATCGCACTTGGCAAGGAACAGAGCTATCTAACCTACTCGCAGGTGAACGACTACCTGCCCTCGGAGATCGTCGACCCAGAGCAAATCGAGGAGATTGTTAATACGATTAACGATATGGGCATTCCGGTCTACGAAAAGGCACCGGAAAGCGAATCTTTGCTCGCACCTGAGACTACCGCGCCTTCTGACGAAGAGGCCATCGAGGAAGCCGCGGCTGCACTAGCTGCGCTCGACGCTGAACTTGGCCGTACCACCGACCCTGTTCGGATGTATATGCGCGAGATGGGTACGGTCGAACTGCTCACGCGTGAAGGTGAAATCAGTATCGCTAAGCGCATCGAGGAGGGGCTCAACTCAGTGCGTGGGCAGCTTGCCACCTACCCACCGACGTTCGACTTCCTCTTCAAGGTTTACGAGAACGTGAAGCGCGGTACAGGAAGACTCGCTGATATTTTGGCGGGATTCATCGATCCCAATGCACCCGACGTCATCGCGCAGCCGCAAAACCCAATCAAGGTCGACGCCTCGGCGCTGACCGAAGTAGAAAACGAAGCCGAAACCGGTGATGGCCGCGAAGAGGCTGCAGACACGGGCCCAGATCCGGTTGAAACCGCTGCTCGTTTCGCGTCGATGACTAAACTGTTCACACAGCTGCTTAATTCGATCGTCAAGGTGGGCATCGCAGATGCGAAGACGCAAAAAATCCGTGCGAGACTCGCTGACGAATTCATGGAGCTTAAACTTTCGCTGCGTATGTTCGAAGCATTGACTGATAATCTTCGTTCGAATGCCAACGAAATCAGGCGGCTCGAAAGGGAAATCATGGTGATTGCTGTCCGCGATGCAGGGATGCCACGAAAGGAATTTATTGCCTCGTTTCCGCGTAACGAGACCAACGACCGCTGGAGTACCAACCACGTCAAGGCGGGCAAGAGGTGGTCTACTCCGCTCGCCCGTTACACGGACGATATCCGCGCGAAGCAGAGCGTATTGCGGGAAATCGAAAAGATCCGGCACCTATCGGTCATCGAAATCAAGAAAATCAATCGTGAGGTTTCTATTGGCGAAGCGAAGGCGCGTCGCGCTAAGAAGGAGATGGTCGAAGCCAATCTCCGACTCGTGATCTCGATTGCCAAGAAGTATACAAACCGAGGTCTTCAGTTCCTCGACCTCATTCAGGAAGGTAACATCGGACTCATGAAGGCGGTGGATAAGTTCGAGTACCGCCGCGGTTATAAGTTCTCGACTTACGCAACCTGGTGGATCCGTCAGGCCATCACGCGCTCGATTGCCGATCAGGCCCGAACCATCCGTATTCCGGTCCACATGATCGAAACCATTAATAAGCTTAACCGTATTTCACGGCAGATGCTTCAGGAGATGGGTCGCGAGCCTACGCCGGAGGAACTAGCGGTTCGCATGGAAATGCCGGAGGATAAAGTCCGAAAGGTGCTCAAGATTGCCAAAGAGCCAATCTCCATGGAAACGCCCATCGGTGACGATGAAGACTCACACCTTGGCGATTTCATTGAAGACACGTCGGTGGTATCACCAATTGATCAGGCCACAGCAGAGTCTTTACGAGAGACAACCCACATCGTGCTATCCCAACTCACGCCGCGCGAGGCCAAAGTGCTACGCATGCGCTTCGGGATCGACCTTAGTACCGACCACACTCTTGAAGAGGTCGGTAAGGAATTCGATGTCACGCGTGAACGCATCCGGCAGATTGAGGCCAAGGCTCTCCGCAAGCTTCGACACCCCAGCCGCTCTGAGCAGCTTCGAAGCTTCCTTATTGAAGAATGAGAGCTCCCGTACTCGGGTGAGAGAAGTTTTTTAACAAGAATCAAAGTCGTCGATAAATTCGCCAGGAGGATCGCCAGATGGCCCTGATCTCGATGCGACAGTTGCTCGACCATGCCGCCGAGCATGGTTATGGCGTTCCAGCCTTCAACGTTAACAACCTCGAGCAGGTTCAGGCGATCATGCAGGCGGCGGACAAAACCGATAGCCCGGTCATCATGCAAGCGTCCGCGGGCGCTCGTAAGTACGCAGGCGAGCCTTTCCTGCGTCTCCTCATTGAAGCCGCCATCGAAAGCTATCCGCACATTCCGATCGTGGCGCACCAAGACCATGGCGCGAGCCCCTCTGTGTGTTTGCAGTCGATCCGCTCAGGCTTCTCGAGCGTGATGATGGATGGCTCGCTCAAAGAAGACGGCAAAACCCCGGCCTCGTACGAGTACAACGTCGAGGTCACCCGGCTTGTGACACGCATTGCGCACGCCGTCGGCGTGTCGGTAGAAGGTGAGCTCGGTTGCTTGGGATCATTGGAGTCCGGCAAAGCAGGCGAAGAAGACGGTCATGGCGCAGAAGGTCAACTCTCGCACGACCAGCTCCTCACCGATCCGGATCAGGCTGCTGATTTCGTCGCTAAGACGGGCGTCGATGCACTCGCCATTGCCATCGGTACCTCGCACGGCGCGTACAAGTTCTCCCGCAAGCCCACCGGCGACATTCTCGCCATCCAGCGCATTCGCGAGATCAACGCAAAGATCCCGAACACCCATCTCGTGATGCACGGTTCGTCGTCTGTACCGCAGGAATGGCTACAAATCATTCGCGAAAATGGCGGTAAACTTCGTGAGACTTACGGCGTACCCGTCGAAGAGATTCTCGAGGGTATCAAGCACGGCGTTCGTAAGATCAATATCGATACCGATATCCGCTTGGCCATGACAGGCGCGATCCGTCGCGCAATGAATAAAGACCCGGCTGAGTTCGATCCGCGCAAGTATATGAAAGAGGCGATGTTGGCCGCGCGCGAAATTTGTATCGCCCGATATGAGGCATTCGGATGCTCGGGTGAGGCTTCCAAGATCAAAGTATTGCCGCTCGAGGCGATGGCGAAGAGATACGCCGCTTAAGCCCTGGATTTTTCCCAGTAAACGCCGGAGAGCGTGACGTCGTCAGCTCGTTTACCGGTGCAACCATCTCTCCAAGCGATTGGCTCTACGCCGATGAAAACGGCGCGATTCTGAGTGCGAAACTTATCGAATAGTAGACCCAGCCGCGGCCTTTTCTAAAGCCGCCTAGTCCGAGTCGTAAAGTCCGGTGGTCGTACTGGCGCTTTGCTGAGCGGCACTCCTACGTGAACGAAGCCAATGATTTTCTCGTCGGGCGCTAGCCCAAGTGCCTTCTTTACAGTTGCGTTGTAAGCGTGAGATCCCGTTTTCCACGCTATTCCAAGGTCCAATGCCTCCGCTGCAATCCATAGGTTCTGAATAGCAGCGCCTACCGCTACCCACTGCTCAATTTCGGGAACTTTCGCGTGTAACTGTGTGACTGCTGAGACTACAAGTAGAGTGGGCGATCTCATGGCTTTCGTGGCCTCTCGCTCGAGCATTTCAGAATCCGCGTCAGGGCTTTTCTCGCGAAGAGCCGACGCCATTGCATTTCCGAGGATCTTTCTGCTGTCACCTTCGAGAATCGTAAAGCGCCAGGGCGCGATAAGACCGTGGTCCGGCGCTCTTACCGCTGCTGTAAGAAGTAGCTCAAGCTGCTCCCGTGTAACTGCCGTATCAGCAAACTTCTTCGTCGAACTTCGACCAAGAATCACTTCGATCGCCGAGTTCATCGGGTCCGACACCATCCGAGAAACCATTTGCCTATCCTCCACCCGTACTGAGCGGGTGGAGGATAGCGTACGCCAAATTACTTCGGTCTAATTAGAGGAAAAATCAGTGGTTGAATCGGACCGCGATTCGGCGAAATCGGCTTACCGACAACCTCGCAAGGCTCATGACCGACCTCACTCCACATATGCACTTGAGGGTGGCTCCTTAGCGCTTGCAAGAATACCAACAGAACAACGGAAAGGATGCTTAATGAAATTGGTTTTTACCTTATGGCAAAATTTTCTTATTAGATTTCTAGTCACGCCGTGAGAAACTAGGCTTCAATTGTAAAACTAAATCAATCCGTAAATAAGTGTATACATCGAGTTTCCCAACGGAGCGTCATCTCTACACGCTGTTTTCGAGTAACACCGACTGCGCCTTTACGGGGTTCGGTTGCAGGCTCTCTTACCTGACCCGCGGAGGGAGCCAATGACTGGCGGAGCCTCTCCAGATACTCTCGATCTGCTCATCGTCGGCGGCGGCATCAATGGCGCGGGAATCGCACGCGACGCTGCGGGCCGCGGACTTCGCGTGATGCTAGTCGAGCAAGATGATCTCGCTTCGCATACCTCATCGGCAAGCACTAAGCTCATCCACGGTGGCCTACGCTATCTCGAGTTCATGGAGTTCGGGCTCGTTCGAAAATCCTTGATCGAACGAGAGGTTCTTTTAGGGATCGCTCTGCACATCATCAGGCCGCTGCGCTTCGTGATGCCTCACGAACCCTCGCTGCGGCCCGCCTGGAGGATCCGGATCGGACTCTTTTTCTACGATCATCTCGCACGACATCTGAAGCTTGAGGGATCACGCGGAATCGATCTGCGTCGCCACCCCGCAGGTGCGCCGCTGCGTGAAGGGGTCGTGCGCGGTTTCGAATTCTCGGACGGCTGGGTGGATGACGCGCGACTCGTCGTACTCAACGCGCTCGATGCCGCCGAGCGTGGCACGAAGATTTGCACGCGCACCCGCTGTCTTGGCGTTCTGCCTGCTGCGGGGACTCGAGACGATGGAACACCACTCTGGTCAGCGACCCTGATAGACGACTCAGGGAAAGAACGTACCGTCACCACTCGTGCAGTCGTCAACGCCACCGGGCCATGGGCAGCGGGCTTTCACAATGCGGCGATTTCAGGGCAGTCAAAGCACGGACTTCGACTGGTCAAAGGCAGCCATATTGTCGTTAAGAAGATGTTCGATCATCCCTTCGCATACATTCTACAAGCCACCGACCGACGCATCGTGTTCGCGATTCCCTACGAACACGAGTTCACTATGATCGGCACAACAGATATCGAGCACTATGGTGATCCGCGCGTCGTTGCGATCAGCGCAGAAGAAATCAACTATCTTAGCGATCAGGTGAATCGGTACTTCCGTATCACTATGAGCCCTGCGGATGTGCTCTCTAGTTGGTCAGGAGTGCGCCCGCTGCTCGAAAACGAGTCGACGGATGCTCGGACCGTCACGCGCGACTACGCACTCGAGCTTCGACAATCACCGGCACCGTTCCTTAGTGTGTTCGGCGGAAAAATCACGATCTATCGCGTGCTCGCCGAAGAGGCGGTCGATCGTGTCGTATCGGCGCTCGGCGAGCGGCATCGTGGCTGGACGAGCTCCAACCCTCTGCCCGGCGGAGATCTCCCATCCGGACTCGGACCGATCGAGGGGTACTTGTACGCCCTGCATCCCACGACGCCACGCAACACGCTTCGACGCTGGGCGAGCGCATATGGATCGCGCGCTCCAAAGATTTTTGCTGCTTCGCAGTCGCTCGGTGCGGAGGTTGCACCGGGGCTTTATGAGGCCGAGCTAAGATATCTCTGTCAAATCGAGTGGGCGCGATCGGCTGAAGATATTTTGTGGCGACGCACTAAACTTGGCTTGCATCTCGATTCGCAATCGGCGCAGAAAGTGGCCGACTGGCTAACGACTCATGGGAAACTGCAATGAGCCGATGGATTCTGGCCCTTGACCAGGGTACAACCAGTTCGCGATCCATACTCTTCGATCACGATGGTAACATCGTACAGAGTGCGCAGCGTGAGTTCACTCAATACTTCCCTCAGACGGGCTGGGTGGAGCACGACGCGAACGAAATATGGAGCACTCAGACGTCAACCATCGACGATGTGCTGTCCAAAGCCGGTGTGAAATCGGGCGATGTCGCCGCGGTAGGCATCGCCAATCAGCGCGAGACCACCGTGTTATGGGATCGCGAAACGGGAAAGCCCGTCGCACCAGCAATCGTCTGGCAGGACCGCAGAACCGCGGAATTTTGCGCGGCGCTACGTGCAACCGGTCATGAGCAGGAAGTTACGCGCCGAACGGGATTGCTGCTCGATCCTTATTTCTCTGGAACCAAGCTTGCCTGGCTGCTCGATCACGTCCCTGGCGCGCGAGATCGCGCAACACGGGGTGAACTGTGCTTCGGCACCATCGATACCTGGCTCGCCTGGAAGTTGTCAGGCGGTCAGCATCATGTCACGGATGTCACCAACGCCAGCCGAACGCTCTTGCTCAATCTCTCCGACGAATGGGACGAGTGGATGCTCAATCTACTTCGCATCCCGAAAGCTGTGCTACCTCAAGTGTTGCCCTCTTCTTTTGACGTCGGTATCCGGGTGAAACTGGGTCAGGACGACGTGCCTCTCACTGGACTCGCCGGCGACCAACAATCAGCGCTATTTGGACAGGCGTGCTTGCAGCCGGGCATGGCAAAGAATACTTACGGCACCGGATGCTTCATGCTGATGCATACCGGTACTCAGCCACTGGCGTCGAAGCACCGCCTGCTCACCACCATTGCCTGCTCCACGTCAGCGTCGGGCGCACGCTCGACGCTCAACTACGCTCTCGAGGGCAGCGTTTTTGTCGGCGGAGCCGTTGTACAGTGGTTGAGAGACGGACTCGGCTTTGTATCGCGAGCCGAGGAGATCGAGGCGCTCGCGTCTTCTGTACCGGATCACGGCGGTGTCTACGTGGTGCCTGCCTTCACTGGTCTTGGCAGTCCACACTGGGATCCATTTGCGCGAGGTTCGATCGTCGGTATCACGCGGGGTACTACCCGTGGACATATTGCGCGAGCTGCGCTTGAGTCCATCGCCTTTCAGAGCGCCGAGCTCCTGAACGCCATGCAGAAAGACGCTGCCGCACCACTTCGGGAACTGAGAGTGGACGGTGGCGCATCCCGAAACAATTTTTTGATGCAGTTTCAGTCGGATTTATTAGGCGTCCCCGTCATTCGGCCTGCAGTCACGGAAACCACTGCACTAGGCGCCGCCTATCTCGCAGGCATTGCCGTTGGTTTCTGGAAATCAACTGAGGAGATTTCGGTGCAGTGGCGCGCAGATCGGCGATTCGAGCCAGCGATGTCTCCGGACGCCGCAGCCGCCAGGATGCACGAATGGTCGAGAGCTGTTGAACGCTCACTCGGCTGGATTGTTTCCTGACGAGTTCTCTATCCGTGCCCGTTCGGCATTCTCTGCGGCTTTAATCTGAGCCACTCGTACCCGTAAGGTTCGCTGCATCACCTCGATCGCCGCGCCCTCAGGCCATCCTTTGGTAACCAGCGCTTGAAGGACCGAATCCGGGCTTTGTCCAGACTCGATCTGTTTGATGATCCAGAGCCGCAGTTGCGGCGTTACCTTTGCATGACTCATGGCGGAGAGGATATTCGACCACGACCGCCCCACGGCAGCACCGCGAACGTCAAACATAGGATCGCACCGAGCGGAAACAGCCAAGGAAAAGCGACGAGCTCACGCTGATCGGTGAAGCCAAAAAACTGGGCGTTGTGAACGAGCAGTACGCCGACGAGCGCGACCGCGACACCTAACGGTGCGCTCGTGATTCGCTCTTTAGATACAAACAAGGCGAGCAGAAATAGGCCAAGCATCGGTCCATAGGTGTAGGCAGTCATAGAAAACGCGAGGGGAATGAGGCGCTCATCGGAACCCGACAGAGCGACTGCGAATCCACCCAGTACGATGCCCCAACCGATCACGAGAATACGTGAAAGGGTTACCGCTCTGGCCTCTGGTAACTCGCCTCGGCGATGTCCATCATGAAACATCGTGATAGTCGTCTCGGACAGCGCGGACAGCACAGGACTCGACATGGCCGCCGCAAACAATGCAGCGACCATGAAACCTCTGAGTCCTGACGGCATTTCGGAGAGGATGAAGGCAGGAAATATCCGATCGACATTCGCCGTAACTAATGGGGTGAAAGCCGGGTCCATGGAATTGGATTGATAGAAACCCCACAAGGCGACGCCCACTAGCAGGAACAGTACGACGACGAGCTCGCCGAGATTACTGACGTAAAGTGCGACACGTGCCTCTCGTACGGACTTACAGCAGAGCATACGCTGCGTATTCAGTTGGTCAGTACCATAGGCGGCGAGGTTCTGAAACGGCATCGCAAATGCACCGGCCCATAGCGTGAAGTTGACCCTTGGATCAGTGCTCCACTCGACGATGCGCGTTTTGCCCTCGGAGTCTGCTGCTGCCCAGAGACCAGAAAATCCATCGGGATAACCGTTAGTGACGTAGACGATGGCGATCAGCCCGGCGGCGACAAACATAATGAACTGCACCACATCTGACCAAACGACGGCACGAATACCGCCGAGCATCGTGCTCAGCGCCGACACACCGACACTCAGAAAGACGCACCCGACGAAGTCAAGGCCCGTCAGTAGTTCGAGGACTAGAGCAACGGCGAAGACCCGGACACCCTGACCAAGTACGGCGCCTATAAAGAACAGCAACGCTGACAGTTTTCCAAAAACGGGTCCCAGCTCATCTCTTATGAAGTCATAAGGGCTCGCATAATTCTTTTTGTAAAGCTTCGGCAGAATCCATTGACCGAGAATGGCTTTGGAGATGAGTCCCGCCAAACAAAACTGTAAGTAACGGAAATCACCCTCTTGGGCGAATACCAGCGACGGAACGCCAATGAACGTGACGCCACTGACCGCAGTCGCAACAATCGACATCGATACTGCATACCACGGTAGCGATTTTGAACCCAAGAAATATTCTCGTGTACTACCCTGCAGATCTTTGACGCTATGACCAATCCACGTGACGAGTGCGAAATAGGCGATGACGATCGCCCAGTCGAGCGCATGGAAGTACAGACTACCCATACGCGTTACGCGTCAACGTCCGAGAGGAACCACGCCCCGGATAAACGCGACCGTTCGCGCCGGGATATGCGTAGCCATTGATCAGTACTCGCCTTGGGACGGAGGAATCGTTCGACGTACTACCGTGGATGGCATAAGGCCCAAAGAACACCACAGACCCGGCTGCACTTGTCACGGTGACTGCTTTCGACTCATCGAAGAGCGCAGGTGCCGGTACAGATTTCATCGGCGTGCTGTAGTCGTACGAGTCGCTCGAGAGACGAATTTGCCCCTGGTCACTCACCGCACTCCTTGGGATGAATTTCAGCGGACCGTTATAGTCGTTCATGTCATCGATGAGCATGATCGTCTGGACATAAGATCCAAGGCCATTCAGGTCGGACCAGGTGCCGGGGCCTTTATCGCGGTGCTGAACGTCCTGATGCCAATCGAACGACACACCGTCTTTTGGCATTTTGAAATGAGCCTGACAAAGCAACTGCTCGCATTGATCGCCGCCGAGCAGTTGTAAGGCAGAATCGACAAGTCGCGGATCAGCACTGAGCGATAGGAGGTCAGGCTCGGTACCGCCTGCCCACACGATGCGCTTGACGATAACGTCTCCAACGGGCGGTGCGTCCAAGACGAAGTGCGTACCGTCGTGATCCTGGGTGGTGCGCAACTGCTGGGCTTTAACGTAGAGGCGCTCGAAGGCCCGCCGAGCCACCGATATTTCGTCAGGAGAGAATAGCTGCGGTAAGACCGTCCAACCCTGCTCGAAGAACTCACCGATTTGCTCCGACGACAGCCTCACAAATTTGATCCTACCCGTACTCTTTTTCCAATTGCTACTGTAACTGATCCAGAGGTCGATGAACGACCAGGATGCTGCCAATATCCGCTCAGTAGCCCACTCGAGTTGTACTTGATTTCCCATCGTGATCGTTCGCTCGACGTGTTTCGCGGCGCCACCGTGGCACTGATGATTCTTGTCAATAATCCGGGCGATTGGGGCCATCTCTACGGGCCACTTGCCCATGCTTCCTGGCATGGCTGGACCCTCACCGATCTCGTTTTCCCGTTTTTTCTATTCGCAGTAGGTCATACACTGGCTTTGACCATGCCCGTCAGCACAGCGATCGATGGGAAACAGTTCTGGCTGAAGTGGCTGCGACGCACATCGATCATTTTTGGAATCGGCCTACTGCTGAATGCTGCGCCGTTCGTGGCTTGGACATCCTCAGGGTCACTTGAAGTGCGAAACCTCGATGCACTGCGAGTCATGGGCGTTCTGCAGCGTATTGCGCTGTGTTGGGCGATCGCAGCGCTTGTCGTTCGTGCCGGGGGAGTCCGTGCAGCTTGGGTCACTAGTGTAATCCTGCTGATCGGCTACTGGGTCGCCTGCCTGACCTTTGCAAACGGGTCGGATCCGTACTCGCTTGAAGGTTTCTTCGGAACAAACTTGGATCGAAGCATTCTCGGTGTAGCCCATCTTTATCAAGGTGAAGGCGTACCCTTCGACCCTGAAGGACTCGCCAGCACGCTGCCCGCAATCGCTCAGGTATTGCTCGGCTATAGCACAGGACAATGGATGATCTCGCGGACGCATAGGACCTGGGTCCTAACGAAATTGATCGGCGGAGCCCTCGTCTTGACGATCGCGGGCCTGATACTTGCAGCGGCAATACCGATCAACAAGAAAATATGGACGCCAAGTTATGTACTACTAACAACAGGGTTCGCGCTCGCGGTATTGAGTCTACTTGTCGAAATCGTCGTGCGTCGCCAATGGTCTTTCCGTCCACTCGAGGTAGGTTGGCGCGCCTGCGAAGCCTTTGGAAGAAATGCGCTATTTATCTTTGCGCTGAGCGGTCTACTCCCAGGGATGCTGTCACTGATCCGATTTGAAGACGGCCTTAACGGTGACGGGGTATGGGCCTCGATCAATCTCATGCCATGGATCCATCGAGAGTTCTTTAAACCTCTCGCCGACGACCCCCGACTTGGGTCATTTCTCTACGCAATCGCCACGCTCGTCGTATATTGGGGGATTGCAGCGTGGATGCAACGTCGGAGCTGGTATATTAAGGTATGAAAATCCTCTTCATTCTTCCTTCTCGTCTCCTTCCTCGCCTTTCAGTCGGCGTTGGCCGCGCCCACCGTCAAGCTCGGTGTTGACGTTCTTCTGGAACGCGATAGCGCATACCTCGCTCTCGTTAACGGGAAGCGCATAGGTCTAATCACGAATCAGTCGGGCGTTGATAGCTCACTCGTTCCTACGGTTGACCGACTCGCCAGCGACTCTCGTGTCTCGCTGGTTCGCCTCTTTGGACCAGAACATGGTATCCGCGGCGAAGTACCTGCCGGTGAAAAGGTCGCCGACGATCGGGATCCGCAAACCGGTATTCCGATCGTGAGTCTCTACGGTAAAGATCGCCAGCCCTCGAAGGAGGCTCTAAAGGACGTCGATATCTTGATGTTCGACATTCAAGATGTTGGCTCGCGAACCTACACCTATATCTCCACCCTCGGCGAATCCATGCGCGCCTGCGCTGAAACAAAGATTCCTCTTGTAGTACTCGATCGTCCTAATCCGTTGAGTGGCATCCATTTCGAAGGACCGATGATCGAGGATCGTTTTCGTAGTTTCATTGGCTGGGGTCCCATGCCAGTAACCCACGGTATGACGCTTGGCGAAGCAGCATGATTTTTCAAAGATCGACTCGAGATTGACTGCGCCTTGCACGTAGTACCGACGCGCGGCTGGAAACGGTCGATGATTTGGGACGATACGGGCCTAAGCTGGACCATCACGTCACCCCACATTCCATCGGTGACCCAAGCATATCTATACGCCACAACGGGCATGATCTCCGCGACGTTCCAAGGGGTGAGCGACGGCGTTGGCTCAACCATGCCCTTCGAGGTGATCGGTGCTGAGTTCATCGATGCACCGGAACTCGAACGAACACTTCAGGCTTTGAATTTGGCCGGTGTTCGCTTTCAGGCGATCTCTTACAAACCGTTTTACGGATCGTTCAAAGATAAGCCGCTTCGGGGGATTCGGCTGAGACTCACCGATCCCAAAGTCTATCGTCCGATCCGCACGTCAATCGCCATCCTCACCACACTGCAGTCGATGTACCCGGACAAGCTTCTCTTCAAGGAAGAGCGCCCGGTGGGTATCCACTGGGGTAATACGACGCTGAGACAACAGATAGAGACTGGAATGAGTGCGGATGCAATCATCGATTCGTGGCGAGAGGGGAACACCGAATTTTCAGCTACGCGCCAACGCGCATTGATCTACGAGTGAGAGAGTGGAGGAGCGTGACGCCAGAGTTTCTGGCGACCGCCCTTTTTATCCCCTCACCATCGCAGTAGTGGCCGAAGACTGTCCACCGTTTCGGGATCGATCATGCGCGATTATCTCCTGGACGCGGAACGATCACGATCTCAGTGGGGGTAGTGTCTCCTGAACGCGTTACGCAGTCAGCGCGACGTTGCAGGAAAAAAGCTTGAGTCGCATGATCAACCTTTCAGCGCGACAAAAACCTCGTCGAGCATCTTCTTCGCATCACCGAACAACATGCGATTGTTCTCTTTGAAAAAGAGCGGATTATCGACGCCCGCATAACCGGACGCCATCGAACGCTTCATAACGATCGAGGTCTTCGATTTCCACACTTGTAACACCGGCATTCCGGCAATGGGACTCGCCGGATCATCCTCAGCCGCCGGGTTCACAATGTCGTTGGCTCCGATGACGATCGAGACATCGGTATCCAGAAAATCATCGTTGATCTCATCCATTTCGAGCACGATGTCATAGGGCACCTTTGCCTCTGCCAACAGGACATTCATGTGCCCGGGCATACGCCCCGCGACCGGATGGATCGCGAATCGTACACTCACGCCCTTCTCGCGAAGGAGCTTAGTGATTTCATAGACGGTGTGCTGCGCCTGAGCGACGGCCATGCCGTATCCGGGAATGATCACCACGCTCCTCGCCAAGCGCAGCATCTCAGCGGTTTCGGTAGCGCTCACGGCGACCACCTCGTCCGTCGGCTGTTCACCCGCAGCTGCTGGGGCTGTACCACCGCCGGTGCCAAATCCACCTGCAATCACGCTGATGAAATTGCGGTTCATCGCACGACACATGATGTACGACAGGATGGCGCCGGAGGATCCGACCAACGCGCCCGTCACGATCAAAAGGTCGTTGGCCAGCATGAATCCGGTGGTGGCGGCCGCCCAGCCCGAGTAGCTATTGAGCATCGACACGACGACTGGCATATCGGCACCGCCGATCGCCATCACCATATGGATGCCGAACAACAAAGCGATGACGGTCATGATCGCAAGCGGAATCATCCCCGCATTGACATCGGGAGCTGCCACGAATCGCACGCCGAACCAGATGACGAGCACTAGCGCGAGCAGGTTGAGCCAATGGCGCGCAGGCAACAGCAGCGGCTTGCCACCGATCTTTCCCGACAACTTGCCGAAAGCGATGACGGAACCCGAGAACGTGACGGCGCCAATCAGGATGCCGATATAGATTTCGACCTCGTGGATCGCTTTTTCAGCACCCGTGTACACCACCGAGGTGTCGATATAGCTGGCGAAACCGACGAAGCATGCGGCAAGACCGACCAAGCTGTGCATGAGCGCAACGAGCTCGGGCATTTGGGTCATCTGAACTTTGCGGGCAGCGTACAAACCTACGCCGCCACCGACTGCCAGCGCACCGATGATCCACGACAAACCGATGACGACATCGACTCGCGGACCGAGGACGGTTGCGAGTACGGCAATGGTCATGCCTACCATGCCGTAGAAGTTTCCACGGCGGGAGGTCTCGGGGTTCGACAACCCACCGAGACTCATGATGAATAGAATTGCAGCGCCGAGATAGGCAATAGTCGCGATATTTTCTGACATACCGGTGCCTTTCTACTTCCGAAACATCGCGAGCATGCGTCGGGTAACGGCGAAACCACCGAACATGTTGATGGCCGTCAGCGCGAGTGCTGCAACGGCCAAGCCGAGGATTAGCGTATTAGGTCGATCGGTCGCAGACGAGGCAATCGGCGGCGCCACCTGGACGATGGCACCGACGGCAATGATACTCGAGATCGCATTAGTAACGCTCATTAGCGGCGTATGCAGCGACGGCGTGACATTCCAAACCACCATGTAGCCGATGAAGCAGGCGAGCACGAAAACCGTGAAATGATTAAGGAAAGATACCGGCGCAAAAGCGCCGATCAACCAGAACAGCGTTGCCGCGACAGCGAACACAGTTATCAACGTCTTAGCCGATATCGACGCTCCACCAGCTCCATGTCCGTGCGATGATTTCTTTTGAACAGCCGCAGTGGTGACAACAGGCTGGGCGTACGCTAGAGCCGCAGATACGCGCGGGGGTGGTGGCGGCCAGGTGATCTCGCCGTCCTTGATGACCGTCGTTCCGCGAATGGCCTCATCCTCAAAGTTGATATCGATGAGACCGTCCTTCGTCTTACAAAGCTCTTCGGTCAGCCGCAGCAAATTAGTAGCGTAGAGTGTCGAAGCCTGCTTCGAAAGCCGACTCGGCAAGTCGGTATAACCAATGATAGTGACGTCTTCGCGAACGACTACCTCGCCGGGAACCGTGAGCTCACAATTTCCACCCTGCTCTGCCGCGAGATCGACGATGACGCTTCCCGGGCGCATGGAGCGAACCATCTCGGCCGTGATGAGTTTTGGCGCAGGCTTTCCCGGGATGAGAGCGGTGGTGATGATAATATCGACATCTTTCGCCTGATTGGCAAAGACCTCGCGCTGCGCTTTTTGGAAGCCCTCGCTCATCACCTTGGCGTAACCACCAACGCCAGTGCCTTCCTCCTGATAATTGACGGGCACAAACTCCGCACCCATCGACTTCACCTGATCGCCAACCTCAGGCCGCGTATCGTTAGCGCGCACGATGGCGCCAAGACCCACTGCCGCCCCGAGCGCCGCAAGACCCGCGACACCAGCCCCGATGACGAAAACTTTAGCCGGCGGTACCTTACCGGCGGCCGTGATCTGACCGGTGAAGAATCGTCCGAAGTGATGCGCCGCCTCAATGACAGCGCGATACCCTGCGATATTCGCCATAGATGACAGCGCGTCCATCTTTTGAGCGCGCGAGATGCGTGGAACGCTGTCCATGGCAAGCACGGTGAGACGTCGCTCAGACATCTGCTTCATGAGCTCCGCGTTTTGAGCTGGCCAAATGAAGCTGATGAGTGTTGTACCCGGACGCATTGCTACGACTTCATCTTTAGAGGGAGCACGGACTTTGAAAATGATGTCTGAGACAGCGAACAGGTCGGCGGCATTCGATGCGATGGTCGCGCCCGCTGCGGAGAAAGCAGCATCGCTGAAATTTGCGGCAGCACCAGCACCAGACTCGATACGCACTGAAAACCCAAGCTTGACGAGTTTTTCCACTACCTCTGGAGCGGCAGCGATCTTTTTCTCGTCGGCGAAGGTTTCCCGCGGAACGCCTATAGCTAAGGCCATGACTACCTCATCAAGGATGACTGCGGGGCGAGATGCGCCCGGGACGCGCAATAGCAATAATACTCGAAAGAGGTAACCTATAAAGTGACGGCCAGGAGGGTAGCCTGCCGGATGGCCCGCTTTGCGTCGAGCTCCGCGGCCATATCTGCACCACCGATTAAATGAACCGAAATTCCAGCCGCGCGGATGGGCTCTTTGAGCTCCCGACGGGGCTCTTGACCTGTACACAAGACAACGCTGTCTACTGCGAGAGTACGGGGTTGTCCGCCCTCGAGAATGTGCAGCCCGCCATCATCAACACCCAAATACTGAACGCCGGTAATCATTTGAACGCGCTTCATCTTAAGCGCGGATCGGTGGATCCAGCCGGTCGTCTTGCCGAGACCGGCGCCGGGCTTACTCGTTTTGCGTTGCAGCAAATAGACCTCACGAGCCGGTCGCGTAGGCGCCGGAGCGGCAAGCCCCCCGCGAGCAAATGCCGGATCCGTTACACCCCATTCCTTCATCCAAAGATCTCGATCAAGAGCTGCAGACGCTCCCTCATGCGCAAGGAAGGTTGCCACGTCGAACCCGATTCCCCCTGCGCCGAGAATCGCCACTCGATACCCGACGTCGCGACTCCCTGTCAGTACATCAAGGTAACTCATGACCGAAGAGTGCGATTGCCCCACTATTCCCGGATCGCGCGGTATGACGCCGGTCGCGATGATAACTTCGTCGAATTTAGCTTCAATGATTTCGGCTGCGGATACCGCGTGACTTAGCTTTAGCTCGACACCGGTCTCACGAATACGCTCACTGAAATAGCGCAGCGTTTGCTCAAACTCTTCTTTTCCAGGCACGCGCTTGGCCAGATTGAATTGACCTCCGATTTGTGTGTCGGCTTCGAAAAGCGTGACTTGATGCCCCCTTTCGGCGAGTGTGGTGGCTGCTGCTAATCCCGCCGGTCCCGCGCCCGCCACTGCAATACGCTTGGCAGCTCTTACCGGTTTAATAATGATCTCCGTCTCATAGGCTGCGCGCGGATTTACGAGACAGCTCGCGATTTGTTTCGAGAATGTATGATCGAGGCAGGCCTGATTGCAGGCAATGCACGTGTTGATGCTGGAGGCTCGACCTTCAGTAACTTTGCGTACCAAGTCGGGATCGGCAAGCAGCGGGCGTGCCATCGACACTAGATCTGCGTCGCCTTGCGCGAGAATTTTCTCGGCAGTCTGTGGATCGTTGATGCGGTTACTGATACAGACGGGAATCGAAATCTCTGACTTCAATTTTTTTGAGAGCCACGTGAAGGCGCCGCGCGGGACGGAAGTCGCGATGGTTGGAATTCGAGTCTCGTGCCAGCCGATACCGGAGTTGATCAAGGTGGCTCCCGCCTTCTCGATCTCTTTGGCGAGCATCACAACCTCTTCCCAGCTCTGACCGTCCGGGATTAAGTCGATAAGCGATAATCGGTAGATGACAATGAAATCGGGTCCGACGGCTTTGCGAATGCGGTGGACGATCTCTATAGGCAGCTGCATACGGTTCTCGTAATCACCGCCCCACTTATCGGTGCGACGATTGGTCGCACGTACGAGAAACTGATTAATGAAATAACCTTCGGAACCCATGACTTCGACCCCGTCGTAGCCCGCCTCGCGCGCAAGCACAGCGCAGCGTACGTAGGCTTGAATCTGACGCTCGATTCCGGATGTACTCAGTGCCCGGGGTGTGAACGGCGTGATCGGCGACTTGATACGCGACGGTGCGACCGTCAGAGGGTGATAGCCATAACGACCCGCATGAAGGATCTGTAATGCGATGCGTCCACCCTCGGCGTGAACAGCGCCGGTAACTAGTCGGTGCCGCGCGGCGGCGCGTCGCGTTGTCATGCGGGAAGCAAAGGGAGCAACCCATCCCTCGATGTTGGGGGCGTATCCACCCGTCACGATAAGACCGACACCTCCGCGAGCACGAGCAGAGAAGTACTCGGCGAGTCGAGGAAAATACTCGGTGCGATCCTCAAGGCCGGTGTGCATGGAGCCCATGAGTACACGATTCGGCAAGGTGGTGAAACCCAGATTTAGCGGCGAAAGGAGGCTCGGGTACATGCAGAGTGATTGTGTCATACCACACCAAAGATTCCGCTATGTCTTATAACGATTTCGAGCATGAGCCGGGCAGCTCATTTTCGAGATATCTTCCTCGTCACTTTTTTCTTCTCACTCTGGCTGCCCGACACCGCAGCAATAACAATCAGCCGGCCACCCTTGCCTCGGAGAGTGGCTTCCTGACCCTCGCACTCGCCGACGGTCTGGTCGATGATGCAGCCGAGATCGTTTTCGTATTCACGGGTATAGAGTTGCATCGAGACACCGAAAGCTCGAGCGGCACGACTTCGACACCCCGCGCCCTATCGATCTGCCGTCATTTCGCAGTGACAAAACCACCGACCTCGTGGACAGAACGCAAGTGCAGCTGGGAAACGACGCGTCAATACGCCCCAAGGCACACGCGGAAAAATAGTCCGGATAACTCGCGAATTTGTCAGTGTGATGTTCGGCGGCGCCCTCTTTATCATCGGAGCGGTCTGGAAACCGGGCTCAACCTCAACCGGCCATTCGTCGTAGTACGAGGCGCCACGGCGTGACTGCCTAAGTACTTTGACTTGTGAAAGTCAGTTATTACATTGCCCGGGCAGGATCAAAACAGATTTCTCCGTCCTTCGTTGCGTCGGGTCGACCCGCTATAGGTTGGCACCCTTCCCGGCACAGTCGATGTCGCGGGTCTAGCAGCAGCTCATTAAAGTGATCCCCGCGGCTTGTCGTACCGACAGTCCTCTATATCGCGGCAACGATGCCCCCCCCGGACGATGCGGACAGCGAGCCGGCAAACGGCTTGGATCCGCTCGTTTATTAGCCATTGTCCCCCGCCCTGTCTGGCACAACCTCCAACTACACAGTGTATTTTTTCGAAACGGGCGACTACACCGGCGCCGCGACGTGTCAGTGTGACGTAGACGGTGATCCGTCACGCCCGAGCGCAGGATATCATGCCCGACGGCATGACTCCGCCCCGTCACCCGAATTTTTTCCTACACCTCTCGAATCGCCTCGAGGAATTAGCGGGTCAGCTCGCAGACAATCTTTGTATCTCCGTAAACGATCCAATGTCGCTGCGCACCGTTGTCGTGCCGAGCGCTGGAACCAGCCGCTGGTTGTCGATGCAACTCGCCGATCGCCAGGGTCTCGCGATGGGAATCCGTTACCCATTCTTGCGTCGGACCATCGATGAACTGACTTCTGGAATGCTCGGTGGGCAGCGTCGTTACTCACCCCTTTTCAGTCGAGAACCTATGGCCTGGTGGTTCTTCGACCATTTCCCGGATTTCGTCCCACTGGAAACTTTTGCGCCGGTCCGTAATTACTTGCGCGACGGCGCCCCGCTGCGACGCTTTGAACTCGCACGCCGGATTGCCGACCTGTTCGATCAGTATCAGGTTTATCGCCCTCAAATGCTACGACGTTGGGAAATCTCCGAACATGAAGGTGGCTGGCAAGGAGTTTTGTGGCGTGCACTACGTCGCGATCTTCCAGGACAAGAGTCCTTCGTTGATCTCTATCACGCCCTAATCGACCACGACGATTCCTCGATCGACGCCGATCTTCTGCCTGACTCGCTTGCGATTTTCGGTCTGAATACGATCCCGCCTACGTTTCTCGATGTGTTGCGGAAAGCCTCGGGCTACATTCGGATCGATGTTTATCTGCTGACGCCGACCGATGAGTACTGGAGTGATCTCCTCAGCGAGAAACAGCAACTTAAAGCGAATGCCGAAACAGATGGCCTGTGCGGTAACCCTCTCGGGAACTCATTGGGCAAGCTCGGTCGCGATGTACTCGATCAATTACTAAATAGAGATGCTCAGCAGCAGAGCGAGAAGTTCAGCTTTTCTTTGCCTCACACGTTACTCGGTCGTGTACAGGATGACCTGAGAGTTCTACGGGATCGGACCTCGACTGAGGTAAAAGAGGCTATTTCGAATGAGGACGCTTCGATTCAGGTCCATGCCTGTCACGGACCAATGCGTGAGGTCGAAGTACTTCACGATTATCTACTCAGTCTCTTCCAAGATGAACCATCGCTCCGCACGCGCGATGTGATCGTCATGGCGCCGAACATCGAGACTTATGCTCCGTACATTTCAGCTGTGTTTGGCGTACCGGAGAGCGAGTCCTCGCAAATCCCGTACTCGTTGGCCGATCGGTCGGCTCGCTCGGGGTTCGGCACCGTCGATGCATTTTTAAAACTACTCGAGGTCGGTTCATCGCGCTTTGAGGTCACGCAAGTCGTGGGCGTGCTCGAAACGGAGGTTTTTCGGTGCTGCTTCAAGCTTTATGCGGTTGACCTCGATCGAATACGTACCTGGATCAGAGACTGCGGAACGGTGTGGGGCATCGATTCAGAGCATCGCGCACGACTTGGCTTTGATCAGACCGACGATTTCTCATGGGCGAAGCTCGAAGCCACGCTGCTCGATGGCTACGCAATGAATGGGCGTGATTCAAAACTGAGAAATGGGGTGCTGCCGTATTCGGATCTCGAGGGCGATCATCTCGAGACACTCTCTAAATTTTTATTGGCCTTCGACGTACTTCGTAAAACGGCGCAAATCCTTCGAACACCACGAATGCGCCCGGCATGGGCCGAGGCCTTGCGGGGACTACTAAAGCAGCTGCGGGCGGACGATCTGCTACCTGCTGCAGAGGTACATTCGATCAGAAATATTCTCTCGGAGCTCACAGCCAGTCACCCCGCCTCCTCGAGTGAACCCGTGACAGCCGATGTGATTACGGCATACCTGGATTTTCGTCTGCGCGAAACGCAGGTCACCGGCGGGTTTCTCGATGGCCGCGTGACTTTTTGCTCACTCAGGCCGATGCGGGCGATTCCAGCACGAGTAATTGCCCTACTCGGCATGAACGACACCGATTTCCCTCGACAAGCGACACGACCGACTTTTGATCTCATCGCGATGGAGCCTGCCAAAGGCGATCGCTCACTGCGTGATGACGACAGATATCTCTTCCTCGAAGCGCTGCTTAGCACCCGGCAATATCTGTTCATCAGTCACATCGGACAGTCGTATCGCGATCTTAGAAAATCACCGCCCTCCAGCGTCGTTACGGAACTGCTCGATTACCTCAACCAAGGATTCTCGCTGCCAGAGTCAGTATCAAAGCGCCTTCATGTTCAGCATCCCCTGCAGGCATTCAGCGCGTCCTACTTTGAAAATGAGTCGCCAAAAAGTTTTTCTCAAGCCAATGCCGAAGCCGCCCAGATCCTCGCTCAAGGGAAGTTGAAAAGACGCGAACTATTTACAGTGCCGCTCGCGGAGCCGGATGGTGTTTGGCGTCGAGTAACGCCAGAACGGTTACGTGATTTTTTCTCAAACCCCGCGCGTTGGCTCTGCGAATGGCGGCTCGGTATTCGACTCGAGCGCGAGCAAAAGGGTTTGTCTACTAAAGAGCCTCTCGGGCTCGATCCACTAGAAAGTTATCAACTTCGGCAGGACCTTGTCGAAGCCGCGCTCCGTCGTGATGACCGTCCCGTATGGGAGGCCGCACGGGCGCGCGGTCGACTACCGATCGGACCTTTCGGAGATATAAACCGTATCGTTATCGAACAAACGGTTGAACGGTTCGTCGAGTCCGTGCGCGCTCAAATCGGCGGGCACAAACGTGAGCACGCCCACGTCCGATGGGATCATGTACCTTGGAAGATCGATGGGCGCATCGACGGTCTATATGATGGGCAGCTGTTGCGGATGCGTTGCGCTGCCCTCAAGGCCAAGGATCTCGTCACGGTATGGGTCGAACATGTACTGCTCAACCTTGTAGCTCCCGGGACGACGACCCGGATCATCGATCGAGAAGGAGACCTGCGTCTCTTCCGTGCACCTGCCAGTGCGGAAACGACCACGACCATCGCAAACCACTTACTCGATCTTTACTGGGCCGGTCTTAGCAGCCCCCTACATTTCTTCCCTCACGCATCACTCGCCTACGCCAAATCGGCGCTCAGCGACAAACAACGCGATGACTGGAGCCCCGCCGCCTTGCACGCGGCCATGCGAGCGTGGGACCCAGATGAACCTTGGGTATCGCTCATTCATGTCGATTGCCTACCGATCGACGATGATTTTCGGGAAACGGCGCTGCGATTCTTTGAGCCGATGATCACTCACCTTGAAGGTAATCTGCCTTGAGCGTTCCATCCGCCTTCCAATTGCAATCGACGGCGCTTGGTACAGGCGTCACGCTGCTCGAAGCGAGTGCCGGGACTGGAAAGACCTTCACCATTGCAGGAATCGTCACGCGCCTCGTCGCTCTCGAAAATCTGCCGATCAGAGAAATACTGGTCGTGACGTTTACGGAGGCGGCAACGCGCGAACTTAGCGATCGGATCCGACAATCTTTGTTGACGGCATTGAGAGAACTCTCAATTCCCACAGCGTCTGATTCGATCATCGATTGCCTGAAAGCGTCGGGCTTAGACGTCGCCCTCATCCGACAGCGACTTGAACTTGCTCTCGCCTCTTTCGATGAGGCATCGATCGCCACAATTCATGGATTTTGTCAGCGCATCCTTCGAGACCACGCCTTCGAAGGCGATGCCCCTTTCAATGCCGAGATCATCACGGACTCCGCGGAGCTTATCGTCAATCTCGCGTACGACTTCTGGCATCAACGAAGTGGTCAATTACCGACACTACTCGCCGCGATTACAGGACAGAAAAATCTTCTGCCAAACGATTTGGCAACCTTACTACTTGGCTTGACGCGACACCCTCAGCTCACTGTTATCCCATCACGGGCGCAGCCGTTCGACCTAGTGAGTAGCGAAGTCAAAGTCGCGTATGACGCGGTGATAGCGGCTTGGAAAATAGAAGGCGCGCGTCTTTGCAATCTACTCGAGACACATAAGTCGATTAGTAAAAATAAGAAAACCGGCTTTTCGTCGGGACGGGTCCGGATGTTACGCTCTGCCCTAGATCGATCGATCAGCAGTGGCATCGTCACGGAGATGGCACTCGACGCCATCGATGCGCTGTCGGAGTCTGCCATAGAAGAGCAGATCAACAAGAAATCCGCCGAAAAAGATCCTTTTCCAAAAGACGTATTCTTCTCGTTGTGTAGCCGCTTCGCCGCGGCCAAATGCAACTGGGTCGTGGCGTTACGTGAACTTTGGCTCGAATTTGTGGCGCGTGAGTTGCCAAAAATTAAGGTCGTACGGCGGATCATGACCTTTGACGATATGTTGAATCTCACGCATTCGGCGCTGCAGAGTGCGCAAGGGGAACCTCTCATCGCTGCGATCCGCAAGCAGTATCGCGCAGCACTCATTGACGAGTTTCAGGATAGCGATCCACTCCAGTATGGAATTTTTAGAACGCTTTTTTCAGCGCCACCGCATCGTCTGATGTTGATCGGTGACCCGAAGCAGTCGATTTACGGATTCCGCGGTGCAGATCTGTTTACTTATCTTGATGCACGCCGCGACGCCGAAGCGGCTTCACCCCCACGAATTCATACGCTCAACACCAACTATCGCTCGACAAGCGAGCTTGTCGCTGCAGTGAATGATCTTTTCCGAGTGAAGTCGGACTGCTTCCTGCAGGACGGTATCGAGTTTTTTCCGTCGACCGCTCACGGAAAAATCGCGGGGGAACGTCCGCTCCGTCGTACCAATGGCGCAGCCGAACCGCCCATGGTGCTAATCGACGCGACGGTTGATATTCCAGAGAGGAATACTAACGAGTTTCGTCGGTACATCGCCAACGATATCGCAGTAGAAATTTCCCGGTTACTGAACGGCTATAAGTTAGGTAACCTGCCTGTTACTGCAGCAAACATCGCGATCTTGGTGCGCTTCCACCATGAGGCCGCGCTAATCGATGAAGTACTACGCGAGGCGCAAATCCCCGCCGTACGCCAGACCGACGCGAGCGTTTTCCATTCCGTCGAGGCCGAAGAACTCACGAGAGTTCTGTCAGCGGTCCTTGAGCCCTCTTACGAAAGGGCGGTGCGGGCGGCACTTGCCGTATCGTGGATGGATCTTGATGCGGCGATGATCGCAGAACTCGAGAGCGATTCCACAAGCTGGGCACAGTGGCTCGATCTCTTCGCGACATTTCGCGACCGCTGGCTAACTCACGGGTTTTCCAGCATGTTCCGTTATTTGCTGATCACCCAGCACTGTCATCAAAAACTAGTGGGGCAGATGGGCGGCGAGCGTAAGCTCACTAACCTTCTTCAACTTAGCGAGCTCGTACAGCAAGCAGAGCAGGACCTCCGTTTACCACCGACCGGCGTCATCGAGTGGATTCGAGAGCAGCGACGCAGTGAAAGAACAATGTCAGACGAGCATATCCAGCGACTCGAAAAGGACGATGACGCCGTTAAGATCGTGACAATTCATAAGTCCAAGGGCCTCGAATACCCTATCGTCTTTTGCCCTTCTCATTGGGCAGAGAGGACCGTCACGGAGGTGCTCTTCCATGACCCGGATAATGAGGAGCGACTGACGCTCGATTTATGTGATCCTCCGGCAGACGAACATACGACGCTTGCCGAGCGCGAGCGGCTCGCAGAGGACGTACGACTCTTTTACGTAGCGGTTACGCGCGCTCAGCATCGCTGCTATATCTATGCACCGCAGCGAAAAGATTCGAGCCGATCCGCTTTAGGCCTCGTGCTGGGTCATGACATTCGGCAGGCCTGCTCAGCGCTTGCTCAATCGGCACCCACGCGGATCAACTACCGACCGATTCACGAAGATATGCGCCTTACACGGAGCAGCGCACCCCATAGGACTTCGAATCTACAACCGCGAAACATTCTCCGTAAAGTCAATCACGAACCGCTGACCGGCAGCTTCAGCCAGTGGGTTACCGGGGCACTTGAGGAGACCGTACAGGATCACGATGAACTCGGCGTAAGAGTGGAGATCGACGATCGAACGTCATTCGACACCACGCCGCTGTCACGATTACCTCGAGGTGCTGCGACTGGTCGCGCACTGCACTCCGTACTAGAGCATGCGGATTTTCAGCGCGCTGAAACCTTGCGACCGCTAATTACCGAGCACTTTGACCCAATGAATTTAGATAAAGATGTGCTTGATGCCCTTACCGTACATTTAACCTCGATGATGTCGCACCCGCTACGCGCCGACGGATACGACGTTCGTCTGGAGCACATCTCTCGGAAAGAGCGGCTTAACGAAATTGAGTTTTATTACCCGATCAAGCGGATCGATTCGCGAACGCTCGCCGCCACGACATCGATTACCTCACCCCGGCTGCAATTCAACCCAGTAGATGGATTCCTGCAGGGATTCATGGATCTTATTTTCCGTCATGATGATCGGTATTTCCTCCTCGACTGGAAGTCGAACTGGTTAGGTCCTCGCAGTAGTGACTACTCGCGCCAACAGCTCGATCAGGCCATGAGTCGGGATCTTTATTCTTTGCAGTCGTGGCTCTACGCGTTAGCGCTTGATCGTTACTTAACTCAGCGCCTTTCAGACTATCGCTACGACCGGCACTTCGGCGGATTATTCTATGTATTTGTGCGTGGACTCGATGCGGCACACCCCGAGTACGGCGTGTACTTCTCCAAGCCCGAGCATGCGTTCATCGAGCAACTTGCCGATACTCTGCTACGTGAAGGTGGCACAAAATGAGTGTCATTACACTCGACACATTTCTTGAGCATGACGCCTTCAATGCGCTTGATCGACAATTTGCTCGCAAAGTCGCTAGTGAGGCGGCGCAAGACTCAAATCTCTCAGGTCACGCAGCGGCGATCGTAAGCGTGATGCTTCGACGTGGACATCTTTGTGCTTTTCTCGACGAACCACCTGATCTTGGCGATGAGCTGCCACCGCTCATGAACGCATGGCCGAGCATTCACGGCTGGAGAGCCGATCTCATGGTAAGTGGCGTCGTCGCGGAGGATGGCGATACCTTCCTGCCGCTCGTGCTTGATGCGCGCGGTCGTCTATACCTGCACCGATACTTCGAATATGAGCGGCACGTCGCTGATGCTATTCGAAAGAGAGTCATCGATCGACGATTCAAAGTGATCGTCGGCGGACCGGGTACCGGTAAGACAACACGAATCCTCGACGAATTAGCTGAGCTACAAACTCGAAACCCGACGCCGCGCATCGCGCTGGCTGCACCGACGGGCAAAGCCGCAAAACGCATGGAAGAGAGCATTCGCGCTGGTGGACTCGGTCTACCAAAATCTGCTTCGACGCTGCACCGTTTACTCGGATCGCGAAGCGACTCCGCTTTCTTCAAGCATCACGCGGAAAATCCGCTCGCAGAAGATGTCGTGATCGTGGACGAAGCCTCGATGGTCGATCTTCCACTCATGTCTAAACTGCTCGATGCGCTTAAACCGTCTGCAGAACTCGTTCTTGTCGGTGATCCCGAACAACTGGCGTCCGTCCAAGCCGGCGCAGTACTCGCCGACATCGCTGAAGCCGCACAATCCCCCGCCGGTAAATCGACACCTCTGGGGTCGGCATTACTCACGCTGCAGACTCAGTATCGCTATGGCGCTGAGAGCGGTATCGGGCAGCTTTGCAAATCGATACGCCTGGGCGATGGCGATCGAGCAGTTTCGCTGCTCAGCGAGTCGAACTTCGAAGATATCCGCTTGCGCCCTCTCCCCGCCAGAGACTCGCTTGATCAGGCCCTTCGACAAGCGGAGGCGGTCGATGTGCTACGTCAAGCCCTCACGCTCGTCGGTACAGAGGAAAAGGAAATGATTTCTGCACTTGGTCGCGCTCGAGTGCTTTGCCCTACGCGATACGGTCCTTACGGGTTCGAAGCGATCAATTCATTGATGGAAGTGGAGCTGCAGATCGAAAAAAGATTCAAGCCTATCGTGCTTACAAAAAACGATCATGCGCTGCAGCTCTTCAATGGTGACAGCGGCGTGATCGTATACGACTCACGTACCGGAGAGTCGTGGGCATGGTTTCAGGGATCGGGGGCGAACCCCCGAAAAATCCCCGTGGTCAGTCTGCCCCCATATGAAACGGCTTATGCGATGACCGTACACCGAAGCCAAGGCTCGGAGTTCGATCGAGTGCTGATCGTTTTGCCTCCGGGTCAACACCCCGTAGTGACACGTGAACTGCTCTACACCGCGGTCAGCAGGGCCAAGCAAGGTGTCGAAATCTGGGGCGATCGTCAAACACTTCGGGAGGCATGTTCTCGCAGAACGAAACGGCATTCCGGACTCGTCGATCGATTGCGCTAATCCTGCAACCACAACCGCGCGGCGCCACGCACGCCCGACGCGTCGCCCCATCTTGCGCGAACCACCCGAGCGCTCCAGGCATCCGAGAAGACATGCCGCGGAATCAACCGTGGCATCACTGCGTACAATTCATCGACATTAGCCATGCCGCCCCCAAGCACGATGACCTCGGGGTCGAACACATTGATGACAGCGGCAAGTGCCCGCGCGAGTCGATCGCAGTACCGCTCGAGTATCGAAACCGCAAGCACCTCTCCACGACGAGATGCGGCGATGATTTCCTCTCCGGTCGCCTTGATTCCCGACGCTTCAAAGTAATCACGCCTGATCCCAGAGCCGGATATCCAAGTCTCTTGACAGCCCGCTTGACCACACCAACAACGCGGCGCCTGCCGTGCCTCTTCGAGCGAGGGCCAGGGTAATGGGTTGTGGCCCCACTCCCCGGCAATCCCGTTCGCTCCATGGATCAGTTGACCGTCCACGACGAGTCCACCACCGCAGCCTGTACCCAGGATTACGGCAAACACAGAGTGTGCTCCCGCTGCCGCGCCATCGACTGCCTCGGATAGCGCCAGACAATTCGCGTCATTACTCACACGCACTCGCTTACCGAGGACACGCTCGAGATCTTGAGCGAAAGGCCGACCATTCAAATAAAGGGTGTTCGAGTTTCGAAGCAGCTCTGTCTTCGGTGAGATCGACCCGGGCGTACCGACGCCAACACGATCCACCGCAGCGGTTTCAGTCTCGGTGGTCTGCACGAGATTACGCACTGCGATAAGCGCTGCCCCGTAATCTCCTGGTGTTGGCACACGTTTTCGCACGATCGGTGCACCCGACGCATCCAGCGCAGCCACTTCGATCTTCGTACCGCCGAAATCGACGCCGATGGTGACCGAGGCCTGGGTCACGACCTCTTTCTACCTCTGATCATGAATCGGCGAATGGCAGCATGTGAAGGAGCCGATGATTGCGCGCCTCGTCGCGTCACTGAAAGCGCCGCAGCCGCGTTAGCGTAATGCACGGCATCTCGAAGGCTGCGATCCTCTGCAAGAGCCACGGCGAGCACACCGTTGAAGACGTCACCCGCTGCGGTGGTATCGACGGCTTTGACCGCGTTTGCGGCTACGCGCTCGCACATCGAGACGCTAGAGACATACGCGCCACGCGACCCAAGAGTGATAATGACGGTACCCACGCCCTGTTCGTGAAGTCGGCGCGCCGCACGCGCCGCGCTCGCCTCGTGGGTTACTCGAATCCCGGTGAGCAGCTCCGCTTCGGATTCGTTCGGAGTAAGGATCGAGACATTTTTAAGAAGCGCTCTGGACATTGGGATGGCTGGCGCAGGGTTGAGAATGACCCGCGCTCCGGCCTCGCGAGCAAGACGCGCTGCGATACAAACCGCAGGCATCGGTATTTCAAGTTGCAACAGGACAACGGCCGCGCCCGAAAAAATCTTTCTCGCACGAACGATCTGTGCTGCAGTCAAGCGACCGTTGGCGCCAGAGGAGACGGCAATAATGTTATCGCCTCGAGCGGATACCATGATAAGTGCGACGCCCGAGGGTGTGGAGTGATCGCGGGAGACGCCTCGGACATCGATCCTCTCGCGCGCCAGGTCAAAAAGCGCCCTCTCACCGAATTCATCGCGCCCGACCCGCCCGATGAAACTCACGCGGCCGCCGGCGCGCCTCGCTGCGACGGCCTGATTCGCACCCTTGCCGCCTGCAACCGTTGCGAATTTTCCACCGAGTAAGGTCTCACCAGGACGTGGCAACCGCGACAGCCGGACCACCAGGTCGGTATTGCTGCTCCCCACGACCACGATTTTCCCCCCGGCGTGATATCGATTGCCCATCACCCGAGTGTAGCGGTCTTCAATTGTCTCTTTTTTACAACAATGTGCGACTTGGAGCCCAACAAACATGGTTTAAAAACCCCGAACTTCCGGTAATCTACGCTGGCTTCGTTTAAATCGAGGGGTTAGTCATGACATTTGTTCACTCGAAGGTGATTCATTCGGTTGTCGGGGTCGCCATCGGTGTCGTAGGGTTCGCCGGCCCGGCCTGGGCTCAGGACTCCGGTCTCGTGCTGGAGGAGGTGGTCGTCACTGCCCGTAAAGTCGAAGAGTCCCTTCAGGATGCTCCGATCTCGGTCACGGCTCTCACCAGCGAAGCTATCACCGAGCGCGGCATCACCGATCTCAACTCGCTCGCCTCATTCTCGCCGGGTCTCAGCTTCTCACAGGCCTTCGGCCGTCAGAACGATCGCCCAGTGATCCGTGGTCAGGGCAACGTGCTCGCGAACGTACAGTTCGGCGTCGAGTCGGGCACCGCGTACTTCCTCGACGGCGTGTACTACAACGGTGACATCCAGTCGCTCGATTTCGACATGCTGCAACGAGTGGAAGTCATCAAGGGCCCGCAGAGCGCACTCTACGGACGTAATACTTACGCCGGTGCTATCAACTTTGTGACCCGCGACCCGCGTGGAGACGAGTGGGCTGGCACGCTTCGTGCGACTGCCGGTAAATTTGGCGAGCGCATAGCGTCGCTCAATGTCGACGGTCCGATCGCAGAGGGCATCCTCACGGCCCGGCTTGGTGCTCGTATCAACAAATACGACGGCGAGTACGTTAATCAAGCGACACGTAAACTCGTCGGCAATGAACAGGATAAGACTTTCAATGCTACGTTCGTACTAACGCCGACCGACGATTTGACCCTGCGCGCTTTCGTACAGCGTCGACATCAAGATGATGACGGTCCTCTCCCTTTATTCCTGCAGGGTGCCGAACTTAACAACTGTTCGCCGGGCTTCCGGTCGATCGGTTACCGCGGACTCAATGCAGCCACTGGGGCCGTCGCAACCTCGGCAGCATTTGGTCAGTTCGCCCCGGTCAACAATAAAAATCAGTATTACTGCGGAGTGATCAGTGCTCGTCCGAATGGGATTTGGCTGAACACGGAGGCCATCGGGCCCTCCGATCGCTTTCCAAATAACTCATTTCGAGACGGTACGGCCTTCGATGGCGTTGAAGCCAAAGAAACCTTCTCGAGCTTCAGCGTTGAGTGGGCAATGGCTAACGGTGCAACCCTCCGCTCACTCTCGGGCTATCGCATCAACCACGACCGCTTCGGCACAGACTCCGATCACTCCGAAGCTTTCGTGTTCTTTGGCCCGTCGCTTCCCACTTTGGAGCCGGCGTTCGCCAATACCAACCGCAACGATCGCCGCGAGTGGTCAACGGAACTCAAGATGTCGTCGCCTGAAGGCGCTCGGTTCCGTTACACCGTTGGCGCGTACTATTACAACATCAAGGACGCCGAAAGCGATCTCACCTATGCAAGCCCTGAGTTTGGGGTGATCAATACCGGCGCAAATGTCACCGGCATCGAGAATCGAGCATCTTTCGCTTCAGCATCCTATGACCTCACCGAACAACTCTCGGCTACCCTCGAGGTTCGCCGCTTCTCAGAGATCAAGAGCCGCCGTGAGTACAATGCGGCAGGCGCGCAGTCGATATACCTCGAGGGCGGTTTCAAAGATACGACGCCGCGCTTCACCGTAGATTATCGGCCGTCAGATGACGTGTTGCTGTACGGCATCGTCTCCAAAGGCGTACGTCCAGGCGGTATCAACGGCTCAGCCGGTAATTCCATTGGACGCCCAACCTACGACCAGGAAACATCTAATAATCTCGAGCTAGGCGTCAAGAGCACGTTGATGGATGGTCGTGTGCGCCTCAACGCAGCAGCCTTTTACATTGACGCGAAGAACGTGCAGGTCACGCAAGCGTTGCCCGCAGCGGGCGGGGCTGGCGCGATCACCTCGATCGCGGTCAATCAGGCGAAAGCTGAGACGACAGGCCTCGAGGTTGAGGTCACGGCAGCGATCACTGAGTACCTCACAGGCACGGTAGGACTTTCATACCAGAAGCCAGAGTTTAAGAGCGGCTGTGATGACTTCGAATACGTACTGAACTCGGGTGGCGTTGCCTACCAGCCAAGTTTCTTCGGATCCCCGCTTTGTAGCCTCGCAGGACGCCGTCTGCCGCTTACCCCCGAAACCCAGGGTAACGTCGTGCTGACGTACGAGCGCCCGATGACGGAGGGTTTAAGCCTCGTCGCCTCAGGTACCTTTACTCACGAAGGCAGTAAGTTCGTGCAGGTGCATAACCGAGCCGAGACCGGTGATACAAACCTGCTGGGCTTGCGATTGGGCGTGAAGAGCGATGACTGGTCGATTACGGCCTACGGTCGTAACCTAACCGATGAAGATACGATCCCGCTCGCCACGCGATGGTTCGACCTACGTTACGGGTCAGGTGCTCGCGGTCTCGCAGGTGTTGCACCAGCAGGCTCGGATCTCGGGTCGCCACGCGCCTTCTTCGGTGCTCTGCGGAAGGGCCGAACCTTCGGGGTTGAGGTTCGCTACTCGTTCTGATCCCTAAATTCAGCGGAAACAAGGAGGGCCGGCAAATGCCGGCCCTCCTTGCTTTAGGCTCTAACCCATGATGCCTTATATCGCTGTTGCCGTACTCGTCATCGCGTCGATCGAGCTCGATCATACCGCTACGCTTTAATTCAGCGCCGCGCGCTACTCGCAACCCGTCACCGGATGTGACCGACTCACTTCTCATACCGATAATTTAATTCGCTTAGGGTCGCACCGGGAGGCGGCCGTTGCCGCCGATTATCTTCAAGCGCTATTTGTTACCAGAAACTTGCACCTAGAGGATCCGAACAAGGCCAGTCAAGACAGTTATCGAGCGGCGACGCTAATCCATCGCGCTGCGCTATTAGGGCGATTCGCTGGACTTGTCAGACCCCCCCATGTGGGTGACGCAAGGCCGTTTTGAGGGATGCCCGACGCCGCAAAATCGGCAACAGATGCAAGCCATCCTCAATAGAGGCTACCGCGCAGACTGGCAATTTCTACAAACAGTCGCTGATTACAGAGCTGCACAGTAAGCTTGCCGTCTGGAGATAACGTCAGGAGCCGTTTCACGATGAATCGCTCGCTCTGCCTAATCGAGCAGGAAGACCGTTATGACGACGGCATTTTTCGCATCGGCAGAAAACACGGCTTCTTACCTCAGCGCAGTCCGCTGGCTCGACTGCCGGAGCCCTTCGGGCCCATTCAAGCGCTACTCGACGAACTGCCCATCTGGCTCGATGGCGATGTGGGGCGTAAGGGGGTGCTTGGTACTCCGGGCTTAATTACCGAGTACGTTGCACCGCTACCCAACCTTACCGCTGAGGTGGCAAGGATCACTGCAGCCTCAAAGGATCGATCGCAGGACCATCACGAGGCAGCGCGTCTCGTGCAGGCTTTGTTTCGCGGTTATGGTTTTCTCACGAGCGCCTATTTACTCGAGTCCGCCCATCACGGCACTCAAGCGAGCGGCACGTACGGCAAGGCGCGTAACGTACTGCCAGCTCCTCTCGCCCAGCCACTCGTCATAGCTGCCGATGCGCTTGGTATCCCACCGTGGCTCGATTACCACCACTGTTACTCACTCGGTAACTTCGTTCACCGAGACTCCACGCTGCACGGCGAAGATCTTTGGCACTGGAGGAATCTCGAGATGGCGTGCTGCTTCAGCGGCACCACCGACGAAATCGGCTTCATTATGCTACACGTGCAAATCAATCAGCACACTGCCGCACTCCTCGGTGCATTTCAAGATGTGCTTCGCGACGCACGACTCGGGAGTGAGTCAGAAAACCCAGCGGGGCCTTGGCAGCGTTTACTCAGGGCCCTCGAACATATCAACCGATCACGTCGCGAGATGTGGCGTGCAAGTCGTCCTGAGCGCTACAACGACTTTCGTGTGTTCATCATGGGTATCACCGGTAACGAAGCGATCTTCGGTCCTGGCGTCGTCTATCAGGGCGTCGAAAAATTCGGCGAAAAGCCGATGCAGTTTCGAGGTCAAACAGGTGCGCAGGACGACATCATCCCGGCGTGCGATATTCTTCTCGGCATCGATGATACCTACCCCACAAACGATCTCACCGACTATCTTCGCGATTTGCGATATTATCGGCCGCCGGTCGTTCAGAGGTGGTTCGAGGATGTCCGAAAAGATCGTGATGCTGTCGGACTCGATCAGTTCGTCGCCTCGGAGCCGGATGTGGCGTTGATTGCGGCGGCTTGCATTGAGCAAATCACGCTATTTCGAATTGGACACTGGCAGTTCGTTCAAAAATACATTCTCGCGCATACGCGGCATGCGACAGCAACGGGTGGTACGCCCATCACCTCGTGGCTGCCTAATCAGATCGACGCTTGTTTCGTGCGTATGGATCAACTTCTGAAATATGCAGATCCTGCGAGACTGTCAGCATCCGAGCGTCGCTGGCATGCCAACCTGAAACAACGGACGGAGGAGCGGGGCCGTATTTTGGCAGAACAGCGCGCCCTACTTGCAAACCCCGCTTTCGATCCGCGTGAGATCTATGCACGTAATGCGGGCCACGAAGACATAGTAATCACCGGGTAACTCGAATGATCATCGACCGCATCTCTTTCACCTTTCGATTCATACTCGCAGGCAGACGGATGCTTGGACTCGACTCGGCTGCGAATCCTCCAAAGGCCACGGCGTGTGCGGCCTCCTGAGACAGTCACCAAAATCATTGATCGCGACGCCGGTGCTTATAAGTGCTGATTTCTGCCCAGTATTTCTGCTGCGGTATCTTGGAGCCATGAGGTGACGCATCGCATCCGTACGGCTACCGTAGGGCTGCTATTTGGAATGAGTCTCATCATGTTGGGGATAAAAATCCTATAAAAGTGATCGAGTTTCTTAATCTTGCTGGCCCATGGGATCTTTCATTCGCTTGCCTGACAGGCGGAGTAATTCTCGTCGGCATATTTGCCTCTATATTTACCGAACGCGTTACCGAAAATTTCCTTGGCAGCAACAGTAAATGGCCCTCACCCACCTCAATCGACCCTCATCTCGTAGGTGGTACGCTGATGTTCGGTGAAAGCGGGGACTCGCGCGTTCTACGCCAAATCGGCGATCGTCGTTCTCACTGCTAGTGCACCTAAGGACACCGCATTCGTGATCGTGATGATCACCGGAATATTTCTCGTCGGGGCGACCGAGCGACGGCGCTAGCCTCGCTCACACCGTGTCCGTAATGCCATCGATGATCTGGAGGATTCTGGGCTTCACGAGTGTCGGCATCGGCATCATCAATGCGTTCATTCCTTTGATGCCCACCACGGTATTTCTTCTGGTGGGAGCCTTGGCGCTCGGCAAAGGCTCGCCTTTGTGGCGCGCAAAGTTGATTGCTCACCCCAAATTCGGACGCGCCCTTCGAGATTGGGAGGATGGCAAGCGCGTAAGCCGGCGGGGTAAGCGGCTTGCCGCTATTGGCATGACACTGAGCTGGATCATTTTGCTCATCTGGCATGGGCTCAATCCGTGGACCGCTGGTGTAGGTGTCCTGCTTGCAGGAATCGCCGTTTGGCTATGGAGAAGACCAGAGCCGAGGACGAAGATCTCATCACCTAATCTTTGAAGTAGTAAAATATGCTTTTTCGGTAAGCTCCGACTTAGAACGAATCGAAAACCCAGTGAGCTGACTTTCGATCGTCATCCGCTCCGACATTGGAGCGGGCTCGCTGCTGTTGCTTGCCGCCCCGATGGTCATAGTGATGGCTAATTCTCTCTCGGACGAGTACTAAGTCTCATTGAGTCAGATCGAAGCGGACCCTAAAGAGTCGCCCGGCAGGTCGTGCCAGCTCATAAACAAAATATTTTCCAGCGATGAGCTCTAATGACCAGACGTTAGTCAGTGATGGAGTCATACCATTTACGCGGAACAACACGAGACTCTCCTGATCCGCCGGAAACTCTGGCGATTCTTCGAACTTGGCGCAGTCGTCTCACCACCATACATTGTGATGGTATCCGGCATACCGTCCTCGTGTCGGTGATCGTGCTTCAAGCGAAGCCCGGTCGGAATCCGCGAGATGATCCAAGTACGACTCCGATCCTCACCCACCGAGAATAGGATTCATATTTCATTTTCGCTGCAATCACGTCCGTGTATCTCGAGTGCTTCCCCGTAAACGGATCGTCAGCCTTTGGAGGTGGGTAGTCCGCGAGGATCTGTCCCGGGAAACGACGTCCGCACAGGGTTTTCACAGCTGAGAGAAACTGTGCGCTATCAGCCTCCGATGTATCGGAGGCTGGCAAGGGCAAAACACCGATGCCCAGTAAACAGAGCAAGAGCATCATTAGCGATTTGATCATTTGGTGGAGACTCCGCGCGAGGGTGAGCGAGCATTCCGAGCGATCGTGATAACTTTACCACCGTGTATCGTCATGCCTTCATGCTCATCGCTCTACTTCCGCAGGTTGTACTCGCCCACGGCGTTCGGCTAAGTGCTAGGTCGGGAACGGAAGCGGTCACCGGTCTTGCGAGGTATGCCGATGGATCCCCCGTTGTCGATGCCCGGGTTCAGCTGGCTCGGCGCGACCCCGCGAGTAATACGCTACTCATAACCGAAATCCGCTCGGACATGGACGGTCGCTTCGCCTTTCCTGCACCGCGTACAGCGGATGAGTTTCGTATTTCAGTTGACGACGGGCTTGGGCATCGAGGTGAGATCATCGTTACATCGACTGCTGCCGCGTGGCAGCGGCACCGTTACTCCGTGCCCAGCCCCCGATTGGCAACGGTGGGCGAGTGGTTTGGGATGCCTCCTTGGTCTATTCGGTCTGGTAGCTTGGTGGTTATCGCGGCGTGGAATGAAGCGCCCCGAATGATGAAGCCATGCACTTAGCGGATGGTATCCTTAATCTACCGACGCTGATCGGCTCCGCGGCAGGCGCCGCAGCGGGCCTCGCGATCGGTTTCCGTCAGCTAACTCCAAAAACCCTACCGAGTGCCGCACTCTTTGCCGCAGTGTTTTTTATCGTAGGCACCTTGCATGTGCCAATCGGCATTGGCAGCGTGCACCTCATACTTAACGGCCTCATCGGTTTGCTTCTCGGATGGCTCGCCTTCCCGGTGATCTTCGTCGCATTGGTCTTGCAAGCTTTACTTTTTTCCTTCGGAGGTTTCGCAGTACTCGGCGCAAATCTCCTGCTACTCGCAGCTCCCGCTGTCGTCGCACATTATGCACTGCGATCTACGATCGTAGAGTCTCTGCACTCGCAGCGTAGATTGATGCTCCTCGGTCTATGCGCCGCAACGATCGGCATCGGAGGCGCCTCAATCATCGCCATGACGATGTTGTGGAGCACGGGTCAACAGGAACTCCTAAACCTCGTCGTCTTGTTTGGCGTCGCGCAATTACCCGTCTGGTTAGTCGATGCGACGATCAGCGCTTTGGTAGTGGCGGCGCTCGGACGTACCCTCCCAAGTGTTTTTCAGAAATGAGTCACGAACACCGCGCAGACGGACGTTTACGAGTGGCCTCTGCGCTACTCGTCAGTCTCGCTGCAGCAATGATCAGATCCATAGATACTCTCCTCATTCTGTTTTTAGTTGCCTTGATTGCTGCGACAGTCGTCACGACGAAAAGTAAAATACCATTAGCTGTTCTCGCCAAACGCCTCGCTGTAGTCAATTTCTTCGTACTCTGGGTATGGCTCACGATCCCGATCAATTGGGGATCGTTCAGCCTCAGTGAGACGGGTATCGCACTGGCTGTGCAGATCGCTCTGCGCGTCAATGTCATTGCCCTCGCCGTCAGTAGTTTATTGGTTGGAATGAGCGGTATCGATTTCGCCCGCGCGCTCGTCGCTCTGGGACTTCCTCAATCGCTCGGGACGCTGCTTGCTCTCTCTGTAAGGGCGCTTGTCTTACTCGAAAATACTCGAGCGCGACTCGAGCAGGCGATGCGAGCAAGAGGGTATCGCTCGACCATGAGTACTCGCACGATCCGGGTAAATGCCCAACTCGTGGCGTGCCTAATCGTTCATGCTCTTGTACGCAGCGAGCGAATCCGACTGGGGTTTATCGCTCGTGGCTATACGGACCTGCGCTGGCCCTCTCGTCAGCACAGTCACTGGTACTCTCTGCCGGTGCGAAACTGGATTTTGTTGATCAGCGTAGCGGTAATCATTGTCGCGACTGTCACACTCCCGATTTTTTTTAATCAATATGACCATGCTCCTCTCCCTTAACAACGTCGTAGCCTACCGCTCGACTCGAGCGGTCCTAAATGGACTCAACCTGCGCGTTCACGAGGGAGAACGAGTAGTCGTTCGTGGCGGTATGGGCACAGGCAAGACCACATTGATGCTGACAGCGCTCGGACTCATTGAGCATCGATCCGGTGACATCCGCTTGATGGATCACTACTGTCTCAGTGAGACGGACTTTGCGGAACACCGTGGTCAGATTGGTCTACTATTTCAAGATCCAGATGATCAGTTGATCGGTCCGACCGTACTGGAGGACATCGAATTCGGGCCACTCAATCTCGGCTGGAGTGCAGAGCGTGCACATCGCACCGCTGATGATGCACTTAATCGCGTCGGACTTGATCACCTTGCAGATCGCGCCGTTCACGAACTCTCAGGAGGCGAGAAGCGACTGATCGCACTCGCCGGGCTCCTGGCGATGTCTCCCAAGCTCTTATTACTTGACGAACCGACCGCCTATCTTGATGAACCGACTGCACAACAACTGATCCGTATTTTGATTAAGAGCTCGCTTTCGATGCTAATCGCGACCCACGATCCGCTCTGCATCGAGACTCTTGCGACGCGAAGCGTTCTACTTAAGGACGGCCGGCTCTCCGAGGATTAATACCGATAGCTGAGTCCGATATCAAAGCTACGCTTCGGCCCCACGTAAATGCCTTGTCGCAAACTGGCGATATAGCGCTCATTCGCCACATTTTAATCGACGTACCGAACTCCAGTCCCTCATTAAGACGATAAAGTAGGCTGACGTCAGCAACGGTGTATCCGTCAATTTGACCGCTAAAAAACCCGGTAAGACTTTCGTTAATGGTCCGCGTGTTCAGAACATCGGTAAACTGGGCGCTCGTATGATGGACCTGAACTGCACCCCGCACCGGACCTCGCTCATATGACAGCAAAAAATTCCCTATCCACTTCGGTGTATAAGGAATGCGATGCCCATCGGGGGTCGTGAGTTCTCCGGACCGTGCGAAACGATCTCCTAAGAACTTTGCATCGGAGATAACCGTGAGGTTCGCGTTTCAAGTCCATGCTGGACTTAACGCGCTGCCGATACCGACTTCGAACCCTTGGTGCAGAGTCTTACCGCCGTTAGTGACCTGAAACTGACTATTGCTGTTCGCGGGGATAATCTGATTATCAAAATTCATCCGGAAGATCGTCGCTTCGTATCTCAGCATGCCTGCGGAACCACGTAGACCGGCCTCCATATTGATCGAACGCTCAGCCTGTGGTTGCTGATCCTCGAGACCGTTTAGCGCATCACCATTTAGGGCGGGCGAGAACGCTTTGTAAGCGTTGGCAAACATTTGTAGGTGTTCGGAGTGGTGCCATGTCACTCCCAGCCCGGGCAACCCTTCTGCATTATCCGACGAAATGCGGTTGCGCTGCTGCTCGTTCTTTCTCCTGTCGTGCCGATGCTGTTGGTACATCTCAGCGCGTAGCCCTGCGGTGAAGGCAAGATGATCCATCAAAGAGACCTTGTTCTGAAGATGGACAGACCAACTGTCTGCAGAGTCGATGACATCGCGACTGAGGTTTCTGCTTCTTGGTGTCGCCCGTGTCGCCGCAACGGTCACGTCGTACATTTCTTCGTTCATGTAACGTAATCCGAGCTCAGCGTCATGCTCGAACCCCAATGGCCTATGCCGAACGAAAAGCCGGCTATCAATTCCGTATCGCTCAAAGCTTCTGTTGTAGCCGTTCAAGCTGTCGGTGTACACCCAGCGATTCGCGGCTACAGAGGCGGCGTTGTTGGTAACGAAGCGCCAGAAGTCGCGGTACATCTCGCTGCCGAAAATCAAAGTGTTGACGCGGGCGTCAGATGAAAAGGTGATCTCATGGTTCAGGTCTATCGATCGACGACCCGTCAGGAACCAATCATCGGGAGCGGGGTTTCGATCGACACCCGCCTCGTATTCAGCGAGAAACTATCCGCGATAGGAGATATTCGCATCATTTCGATAATCAGTGTGTTTGAGTGCGAGGCGTTGGGTCCCATCCGGCGCGATGCCGGCTTTCAGCATGACATCGCGCATGCTGAAACCTTTACCCATGAATCCGTCACTTTCGATGTTATTGAGAACCACGCCAAGGCTTGAGTCATCAGATGGGGATCCAGTTCCGAGCTCGATACCCCATCTGCGGGTGTTGAACGAGCCGGCGTGAAGGTCGGTTCGCAGGCCCCGCTCGGGATTTTTGGTGAGGTAATTGATCACACCCCCGATTGTGCTCGGGTCATAACGAAGCGAGCCGGCACCCCGGAGCACCTCAATGCCGTCTATCCGCTCGATCCGTGGGTTGTGGTAACGACCATTACCGACGAATAAACCCGGCGCGACCGGCACCCCGTCCTCGAGAATCAGCGTTTTGTAGTCGGCAGAGCTCAGCCCGCGGATCCCGATATTCGCGACGATGGCGGCTTCTTCCCTCTGGCTTGATCGATACCCCGGGAACGCTGCGCAGCGCCTCCTCGGTGCACCGCGGACGCTGGAGTCGAAGCTGTTCGGCGTCGATTGCGGTACTCGCGCCCGGCTGCCGCTGCCGGAGTTCTCCAGATGTCCCAAGGACCAAAATGGGCGGCAACTCGGGTGGATCGGACTCCGCTCGGGGGCCGAACACCAACGTACTGAACAACGCGGACCACACCAGAACACCAGAGCCTCTCAGGCGTCATCCCTTCAATGCTCGGGAGAAGATAACCCGTAAAAATATGAAAATGACAATCATTCGCATTTATGGTCAAGCCTAATACGCTGAAATCGTTAGGAAGGCTCTCGGGGATCGGTACCCTCGGGGGGGGCTCGGGGGTCGATCACGCCCTTGCGATTCTCGGGTATTCCCGTCAACTCAAGACCGGTGCCAATCGAACACTGAGGGGGCGCTCGGATCGAGAGGAAATCCGACTCCCCTACTGCGAAAGGGATTCGTTAGGGCCCTCTAAGACGGCTTCGGTCACAGCCGAATGATTGGGCTCACAAGGCGGCGTGATCTCGCCAAGGAAAGGGGCGCCGGACTTCGATCCAGGTGTTCATGATCCCGTCGTTGAGGCGCGCACCGAGCCTTGGTCGATCAACCGTGTTCACGTTGGGCCTCCGGCGGATCTCCGAATTTGGTGCCGATCTCAGCGCGTCTCGATCGTCGCAGGTCATCGGCGATGTCACCGTGGTCTCTGCAGATACGCCGCAAAACAAGCGAACAGGCATGCGTTTGTACAAAATACGAATGGCGATTTTCCCGACAGAGCGAAAGCGACGTAAGCGCGGCTCTTTTGGGGGAGGAGTAAAGACTATGCAAGCTCGTAATGTTTCATTGATCGTCGCCGCAGGATTGATTCTCGGCGGGGCGTGGTGGTTTTCGAATCTCGATAGGGAAACCCGGGGGCTACTCGCTGCTCTACCTACTAACGCCGATGTGCTGAGTTGGCAGCAGGATCAGCGTCATGCTGCATTTCGTGCGATGGACCGACTACCCTTGCTGGCCGACGCGGCCGTCGTGAGTGCTTCCCCCCAGCACCTCGATTTACCCGCGGGAGAGCCTCTCAACATTCCCGGACTCGAGGACTATATGACCGCGCAACACACCGCGGGACTGGTGATCCTCCAGAACGGTAACGTTCGCCTCGAGCGCTATGGGCAGGAATTTAACGCCGATGGTCGCTGGACGAGTTTTTCGGTGGCGAAATCTTTTACGTCCACTTTGGTCGGAGCCGCCATTCAGGATGGCCACATCAAAAGTCTGGAAGATAAAGTCAGCCAATACATTCCGGATTTACGCGGGTCCGCCTACGACGAGGTCACGGTACGCCAACTGCTTACCATGAGCTCCGGCGTAAAATGGAACGAAGATTACGAAGATCCTGCCGCGGATGTCGCAAAGTTTAGCAACGCCAAATCCGAGCCCGGGATGGACGCGACGGTCAGCTACATGCGCAAATTGCCCCGCGCGCATCCGCCCGGCACGGTGTGGCACTACAACACTGGCGAGACCAATCTGCTCGGCGTTCTCGTGTCATCGGCTACAGGAAAGCCCTTGGCACAATACCTTCAAGAGCGAATCTGGCATCCGGCGGGTATGGCCGCAATGGCGACGTGGCTGCAAGGAAAAACAGGGCATGAGATTGCGGGCTGCTGTATTCAGGCAGCCACGCGTGACTTCGCTCGATTTGGACTTTTCGTGTTAGCTAACGGGTACGTTGCAGGTCGGCAAATTGTTCCCGCCACATGGTTTGCCGAAGCCACCCGAAAACAGATAGATATCGGCGCCCCCGGGAAGGGCTACGGATTCCAATGGTGGACCTACGATGACGGCGCGGTGGCTGCGCGGGGCATCTTCGGTCAGGGGATTTTTATCGACCCACAGCGCAATCTAATCATCGCGAGCAACTCGAACTGGACCAGAGCCTCAATGGGCCCAGAGCCCAAAGTTCGAGAGGCCTTCTATCAACAAGTACGCGCCTTGATCGATGCTGAGTACGATCAACGCGAGACTCCACTAACGCGGCAGTAATTTTTAGTGTGCGGAGTGATCCTCTGCCAGCTTCATATCGGTGACGACCAATCTTCCCTCTTCACGTATGGCAGCGAACAGAACGGCATCGCCAACCTTGACGGAAGACAGCTTCGCCTTATCATGAACCGTAAAGACCATAGTCATTCCAGACATTTTTAAGCTCGGAATTTCCTCGTGACGAAGCGTTACTTTCGAGCTCTCAAGATCAATGCGTCGGACCTCCGCTGCCACCCACTCCGTTGGTTCGGCCCACAACGGCAGTACCACCGCGAAAGCCAGCAAAAGCGAGTCTCGATGGATCTTAAACACTTTTCACCTCAAGAGAAGTTGATCAGGTAGGTCAGGGTTCCGAGTCTGCTCTTGGAGGTTTCGGCAGCTCGCCCTGATACTCGTAGGCTACCGTTCCGGGGGGATGCTTGTAAGCCCCCGGATCAGAATAATCATCACGCTTTTGCCCACGCCGTACCTTCACGACGCTGAACATTCCGCCCATGCCGCGCGCTCCGAACTGCCCTTGGCCCGTCATCATTGGCATGGTGTTATCGGGAAGCGGCATTTCCATTTCCGCCATTTCCTCCATACCCCGCTCACCCATGACCATGTAATCTGGGATGAGTTTGTTAATTTTATCCGCGAGACCCGAGTGATCGACACCGAGCATCGTCGGTACAGCATGTCCCATCGCGTTCATTGTGTGATGACTCTTGTGGCAATGAAACGCCCAATCCCCCTCTTCGTCGGCGAGAAACTCAATTTGACGCATCTGTCCGACTGCGATGTCCTGCGTGACCTCAGGTGTGCGGGCGCCCAATGGCGTGGGACCACCATCACTGCCCGTCACGACGAACTCCTGCCCATGCAGATGAATCGGATGATTCGTCATCGTCAGGTTACCAATACGTATCCGAACTTTATCCCTGTGGCGTACGACAAGCGGGTCGATCGCCGGGAACACCCTGCTGTTCCAAGCCCAGATATTGAAATCGAGCATGGTCATGATTCTCGGCGTGAAGCTACCCGGGTCGATGTCAAACGCATTCAAAAGAAAACAGAAATCGCGATCGACGTCGTCGATACGAGGGTGTTTGTCGCGTGGGTGGGTGACCCAGAAACCCATCATGCCCATCGCGAGCTGGACCATTTCGTCGGTATGCGGGTGATACATGAAGCTGCCGGGACGACGCGCGACGAATTCGTAAACGAACGTCTTTCCGGGCGGAATGCCCGGTTGTGTCAATCCGGTAACGCCGTCCATGCCTGCCGGCAACCGCTGACCGTGCCAATGAATACTCGTTTTTTCGGGCAGATGATTGGTGACGAAGATTCGAACTTGATCACCCTCCACCACCTCGATAGTGGGACCCGGACTTTGTCCGTTGTAACCCCAAAGGTTGCCCTTGAATCCGGGGGCGAACTCGCGAACGACGGGCTCTGCCACCAGATGAAACTCTTTCGCTCTGCGGTTCATGCGAAAGGGCAAAGACCAGCCGTTTAGCGTAACGACCGGTCGGTAGGGTCGCCCTGCGCTTGGCTGCAAAGGTGGTCGCGTCGCTGCGGACGTTTCGACCACCGGCTCAGGTAGCCTTGCTAGTGCAGCACGCGCAACGCTACTCGCTGCGAACGCGCCTCCGGCGATTCCAGCAAAAGCAAAAAAATCTCTTCTGGATTTCATGCTCAATGTCCTCCGCTTCGCGGTGCATCCGCTGCGCCGCGTGGCGCCATAATTTCGACGCCGTTTGGCTTACCAACCATCGACGCCCGAAGAGCGGCGTCTGCCAACCAAAACTGCTCCTGTGCGGCAATGGATGACATTACCGCTGCGATTTGCTCACGGGAGTCGGCGAGCAGTTCGAATACCCCGATCAACATTCCGTTGTAACGTAATAGATTCTCTTCGGAGATAGTTCTGCGCAGTGGGACGATCTCGTCTCGATGATGAATTGCCAACTCGTGAGCCGTTTTGTAGGCCAAATAATGCTCCCGGAGGTGCGAACCGGCTGCACGCCGAACCGATTCATATCGGTTTACCGCTGCGAGAGTCTCTGCGTTCATCGCTGCACGCTCAAAATCACCGGCGTCGAAAATCGGCAGCCGTAATGCGATTTCGTATCCATCCTCTGTCTCACGTCCACCACTGCCGCCGTCGGCGATACGGTCTCGTCGTCCCGCCACCTCAGCATCAACCCAACTCGTAATACGAGTAAGCCCCTGCGCCGCCCGGGTTGCCTCCAACTCATAGCGCGCCCACTGTAAATCGAGTCGTGCAGTCGTTGCTTGTCGACCAAGATCCTCTATCGAAAGTGCTTTATCGGGAACCGTCGGAAGCATCTCTGGCAGCGTCATCTTACGTGCTGCCTCGTCATCAAGCCCAAGCATACGAATCAGCTCTTCGCGGCGCGAAACTGCCTCCTGTCGGGCGACGACCAACTGGGTTGTCGCATCCGCATGGAATGCTTGTTGTCGTGCCCGCGTGATCCGGTTGAAATTCCCGGCTTTCTCCATCCTCTGCGCGAGCTCCGCGCTCGCCTCAGCACTTTCGAGCACTTGCTCGGCGTATCGAACGATTTGTTGTGCGCTAACTGCGCGAACCCAGCTCTTACGGATTCCCGTAATTTTTTCCACCACCTCGCCTGCCAAACGCCACTCTTCGGCGACTTTACTCTGGGCTGCAATGCGCCGTCGTTGCGGCAAAGTTACAAGATCGACGAGACCTATCGAAAACAGCTGACCGACCTCAAGCTCGTCACCAGCGCGCAACCGCTCAAAAGCAAAGATTGGGTTGGCGATCCGTCCGGCCTGCATTGCACGCGCATACCGCTGCGAATATTCATTAAGCATTAACTGGAACTCAGGGCTCTGTATGAGCGTGATACGCACCGCAGATTCCTGGCTTAGCGGTCGATCGAGTTCAGTGTAGAGCGCAGCAGTCTCAGCGGACGTTATTCCCGACTGACGTAGGTTACCACCCGTGAAATCACGGTAGTCACGATTGACAGTGGCGATACGTTCGTCGATATCCAGTGTTGCGCAGCCCGACAACCCGAACAGGATGAGCCCAACCACGAGCATCCCAAGCCGACGTCTTAAACTCGCATGACAAAGCTTGATCAAATATTCTCTCCCTTGAAGTCCTTGGCGACGATGTAAACCTCTCGGGATTCTGGTCTTGAGGCCTTGGGCTTACGAATCACAACCTTTTGAAAGCTCGTGCGCAATTCCTTGACGTACTCGTCCGTGCCCTGACCCTGAAACATTTTGGCAATGAAAGCAGCACCAGTCTTCAGAGTGAGGCGAACCGTATCGAGCGCAAGCTCCAGGAAGTGGATCGATCGGGCCTGATCGGCCGAATCGATCCCGCTGAGATTAGGTGCGATGTCGGAGATAATTAAATCGAATTTCTCGCCGTTTAGCCAACCCTGTACCTGCTTTACAACCTCATCACTCGTAAAATCGCCTTGAATAAACTCTACGCCTGCAATCGGATCCATCGGCAGAATATCCGTCGCCAAAACCCTACCCCTCGCGCCAACGAGGCGGGCAGCCACCTGAGACCATCCGCCGGGAGCGCAGCCAAGATCCATCACCCGCTGCCCGGGGCGCAGTAGGCGATCCTTTTCGTTGAGCTCGATCAGCTTGTACGCCGCGCGAGACCGATAGCCCTCTTTTTGGGCGAGTTTGACGAAGGGGTCAGTGACATGTCGACGCAACCAACTGCCGCTGCTCTTGGATCGGGCCATAATGTTCATAGACTATCGAAAAATCATGACATTCAACGATCTTAAAAAGCTGCGGCATCGAGAATACCGTGACCAGACGGGTCTCTACCTGGCCGAGGGCGAGCACCTCATTCTTGAGCTGATCCGGACCCTTACCGGGACGCCTGAATTGGCGAACGCGCAGATTTTTGTCACCCACGAGTACGAATCCGAAAAGCTGCCTCAGCCCTGGCCTGCAGCTCTCGCCGTAAAGCGGCTGGGTGCGCGGCAAATGGCGGCGCTGAGTGATACGCAAACACCGCAGGGCGTGGTCGCTGTCGTGCCGATGGTGCCGCCCCCACCGCCTCGGGCAGGCGAGAGAATCATCTATCTCCACGAAATCCGAGATCCGGGGAATCTCGGCACCATCCTGCGTACGCTCGCATGGTTCGGTAATTTCAGGTGCTTGCTATCGCCGCAGAGCGCAGATCTTTATAACTTGAAAGTGGTACGCGCCAGTATGGGCGCAATTTTCCACGTACCCGTCGAGCGCGACGTCACGCTCGAGACGCTGCGGGCGCGCTATCCGCGGCTTGCACGACTCGGTCTGCACGGTAAGCCCATCAGCTCGCCAGAGTTTCGAGGATTCGATGGTTATGTGTTCGGTAACGAGACTCGGGGTCTGCCGATGGATATCGTTCAAAAACTTCGAGGTGAAACCTTTTCGATTCCTGGCAAGCAAAAAATTGAATCGCTTAATTTGGCGGCGGCAGTCAACATCTGCGCCTATGAGTTAGCACGCCCCTGAGATCACTCTCAGAACCGCTCGTCTGAATGCAGGTAACGCCACTGCCCGACAGGTAGCGCTCCAAGTAGTACCTGGCCCGTTCGAATGCGCTTCAAGCCAGTGACCTGAAGACCGACGATTTCACACATACGACGTATTTGCCTTTTTCGACCCTCTCGCAAACCAAATCGTAGCTGATCCTCGTTTTGCCACTCGACCCGGGCTGGCTTGAGTTTCACGCCATCGAGGGTCAAGCCGTAGCGTAGTCTGTCGAGCCCGTCATTCGAGAGAACTCCCTGCACGCGAACGAGATATTCCTTCTCGATCTCGTTCCCACCAATCAATTGTTTGGCAATGCGTCCATCCTGTGTGTAGACCATCAGTCCAGTCGAGTCGATGTCGAGTCGGCCCGCTGGCGCAAGGCCTTTGAGCTGACGCGGCTCGAAATGCCTGCCAGAGCGATCCGAGCTCCAGCGATTTTCGGGTCGAATAAGGACGGTGGCCGGTTCGTATCCATCTTCAGCCTGACCCGACACATAGCCGAGCGGTTTATTAAGGAGAATAGTTACGAGCTCGCTCTGCTGCTCACGCGCGCGACGGTCGATATCGATTTGCGCATCGCGGCTTACTCGAGTGCCGAGCTCGTCAATCACCCGCCCGTCCACGCTCACCCAGCCGTTAACGATCCACTCTTCGGCTTCTCGCCGCGAGCAGAGACCAAGTTCGCTTAAGCGTTTGGAGAGCCGGGGCTGGTCGTTGAGGTCGTTTATCACATCAATATTGTGACAGACGCTCAGCCGGACCCCGCACGGGTTCGAGCGGATGAACCATCCGGAGTGAGTTCAACCGGTATTCATTTCTTTTACGGTTCGGAAACTGATATGAGATGTACCGAGTCCCGCATCGGCCGGCTGTCGCGACCCGGACCGATATCGAGCGCAGACATCGCTCGAACACAAATGCGAGCCACCCTTGATGACCCTTTTTCCCACACCCTCGGGATCAGTCTCGCGCGACTGCTCGAAGCTCGCCGGTGCAACCTGCGGCGAGTACCAATCTGAAGTCCACTCCCATGCATTACCGACCATGTCATACACGCCAGATCGGTTCGCACCGAAGCAGCCAACCGGAGCCAAACCGGGATAACCATCGTCTGCGGTGTCGAGAGTTGGAAATGAGCCCTGCCAACTGTTCGCGAGCCATCGACCTTGTGTATCGCGCCGCTCGGCTTCCATGCCAGGCGGCACCGCACCCTCGCCCCGTGCTGCTCGCTCCCACTCGAGCTCGGTCGGTAATCGGCGACCTCGCCAAGTCGCGTAAGCCTCAGCATCCTCAAACGCCACAGCAACAACTGGCTCATCGTCGCGAGCCGTCGAGCCGGCACCGAGGGGGCTGCGCCAATTGGCACTTGGATCGTTGCGCCACTGACCGCTCTTGCGATCAAAGACCGCGGCGCCGAGCATCTGACCATCGGGGCCTGGGCGCTCGGCAACCGTGACGTAACCGATCGCACGAACGAACTCTGCGAACTGCGCGTGGGTGACCTCAGTGGCATCGATATCAAACGCGGCAACGGTGCCCTCACCGCCGACTTTCTCCTCGTCGCGAAACACCACCAAACCGCGTGATACTCGCCCGGCTTGGATCAGAATGTGTTTGCCGACAGCCGATGCGCCTGCGCAAGCCGCCATCGCATTGGTCTTCTGCGCAACAGACGGCGCTTTCCCTTGACAGGCCGCAAGCGTAAGCAATATCCCAGCGCCGATCGCTCGAGTAGGTCGAATAAACTTTTGTCGCATAGACAGATTTGCGGTTCTATGATCGGATCATGAGTCTTGTCAAAGATTTAGGTACTCAGGGACGCGATTTTGGTACGTCACATTATCGATGGTACGTACTGATCACCCTAACCCTCGTGTACACGCTCAACTTCATCGATCGTGCACTTCTTGGCGTGCTCGCACAACCCGTGATCACGACGTTTGGACTCACGGATACCCAATTCGGCTTCCTATCGGGTCCACCGTTCGCACTCTTTTATGCGCTGATGGGTATCCCGATCGCAATGGCAGCCGATCGCTACAATCGTATTGCTATCGTCGCGTGCTGTGTTGCGCTGTGGTCTCTGATGACGGCGCTGTGTGGTCTTGCGACCGGTTTTCTTTTTTTGCTGATTGCACGAATCGGCGTCGCCATCGGCGAGGCAGGCAGCAATCCGCCCTCCAACTCCATTATCGCCGATTATTTCCGACCTTCAGCCCGGCCTAAGGCGTTGTCGGTGTACTCGGCCGGCGTGATGCTTGGGTCAATGCTCGCGTTCCTCATTGGTGGACCGCTCGGTCAATTATCCGACGAGAAAGTGATGGCCGTGTTGGGTCTATTCGCTCTAGCTTGGGTCCCGGAATCATTCGGCTGGGGTAGCGGGTACGGGTGGCGATTCGCGTTCCTCGCACTCGGCATCCCCGGGGTCATTTACGCTCTCATCGTGCTGTTCACGGTGAGGGAACCGCCCCGCGGTTGGTCTGATCCACCAGGAATCTCTGCGCCGGCGCGTATCGGCGTTGGCCCCACATTCGGCTTGCTGCTACAAAAACCGAGTTTTTGGTATATCGCTGCAGCAGCATCGCTCGTGGCGATGGTGGGCTATGGCTACGCCTCGTTCCAGGCTCCCATGATGCAGCGACTTCACGGGCTCTCGCCTGCGGAGTTTGCGCTGCGCTTTGGTGTGCCGCTAGGTGTTGCCGGTGCGATCGGCACGATCAGCGCCGGTTATCTCACTGAAAGGCTTGCTCGCCGTTCGGTCAGCCGGATCGCAAACTTGCCTGCGATCATGCTGTTGCTCGCAGCGCCTCTCTATCTTCTCGGATTTATGCAAACCACCGAGAACCTCGACCTCACCTTCATGTTCTGGATCGCGGCCTCAACGTTGCACTACGGTTATCTCGGAGCGCAATACACCATCGGACAGGGTGTGGTGCCGCAATCATCGCGCGCCTCCGCGATTGCGATTCTTCTCTTCATCATTGCTCTCGTCGGTAACGGCATTGGCCCGCAACTCGTTGGCTGGCTGAGCGATACGTTCATGTCCCTTGAACTTGAATCGCGAGGTCTTACGCAGACGCTTAATATCGCCCTCTGTAACCCGAAGGCTGCCGCGATACTTCCGGGCGGTCAGCAACGCATTTGTGCTGAGATTTACGCCGTTGGATTGCGCAACGCAATGATGGCTACAGCGCTCATCTTGATCGTCGCAGCGGGATGTTTCTGGAGATGTTCCAAAACGCTGGATCGGGATTTGCTCGCGCGCTGATCCTCTGCAGCGAATCAGTCTCTTTGCGTCCACCTCGTCTTGAGAGCGGATTTTGGATTCGGGCGATGGTTATCTCACCAGAAACGCAGGGCCTCGGATCGCGGTAAATCTTTGCGAGCCACTTTCGCGGAGGAGCGAATTTGACCCCTTCGATCAGTGGCCAGATCGCGCGGATAGACTCCTCGCACGCGTATCGCTATGTAACGCATCGAGACACTCGGCGCTGCTGCGGCGAGACACGGCATCGTGCGCGTTCATCGCGGTGCATTGCCGGTGAATTGGTCGACGAAGTCCCGGGTGTCACGCCAGGCGCTGCGCCACGCGGCCAATTCCGCCCGCCCCTTTTCCGTGATCCGGTAGTAACGACGCGGCGGTCCTGAGTAGGACGGCACAATGCGACTGGACAGCCAGCCGGAGGCCGCAAGCGACCGCAGGACCGGGTAAATGGTGCCCTCCTTGAATAGGGGCTCCCCGTCCCTCGCGCGCTGCAAACGCTTCGCGATGTCGTAACCATAAAGATCTTCTTCGGACTCCGAGAGCACTCCGAGCAACACGAGGCCGACAAGGCCGGTGTTCAAATTTCGCTGAAATTTTCGGGCGGTTTCACTCACGACAGATACTGTATACTAGACACTAATACATATCAATTAGTATTACATGAGGTGTGCTACTGGGAGTGATCGACCTCAAGAGCTTGATGCATCAACCTGTCCCGAATGATCGACCTGCAATCGAGAGGCGTCCCAACCCAAAACCCTCGCGGTACACCATGCCGTGCCAACCGATTGCCGCCTGCGATCCCACGAGGCGTGAGGCAAACAGCGCCCAAGGCCGTTTTCGATTCGCTCCGCTCCTGCGATGGGCAGTTAGGCATCGACGCACGCCCCCACCGTGACCACGCGCAAGATCGCCAGACCCTTCGGCGCACAGGACATCGAGCGCGACGGTCCGGGCGGGGGGCGGCCCGATACCCTCTCCATCGATGCAGTCGCATCGGTAGCCGCGTCACGTCACGCTGCGGGATCGACCACGATAAGCCTCAAGGGAGGCTACGAAATCCTCGGCGACATTCGTCCCTTGGCGTGGACCCTACCGAT
>Ga0194132_10000336_pt1 | contig 97231 bp, 86 predicted proteins | sample TA2KigOf80mmetaG_FD_148612 | JGI IMG/M metagenome (GOLD analysis project Ga0194132, IMG submission 148612) | Freshwater microbial communities from Lake Tanganyika, Tanzania - TA2015054 Kigoma Offshore 80m | ecosystem: Environmental > Aquatic > Freshwater > Lake | place: Tanzania: Lake... | reverse complement strand
ACGAACAGCGGCGCTGACCAGTCGCCGGGTCACCCGCTCGATTATACCGCCCCAAACTGCCGCCCAGCATCCGCGTCTACGTATGTGCCGTTGACCGTCGGTGCGGAACCTTAGAGCGGAGTTATGGGTAGTGGCGCGATCTTGACAATAGACTTCCAAGTTCTTAACTTTAAGTTCGTTTCCGTTGACACATCGGCACGGACCTTACGTTGTTACCCGAGCCAGCAACCTCTCCTTAGACGCTGAGAAGTGGTTTGCTTTTTCACGGCGATGGATAGCAGGCTCAGCACCGCGGAGATTGAGCGCTATAGCCGGCAGATCATGGTTCCCGATCTGGGCGGCAAGGCCCAGCTGCGCTTGCGCCAGGCGCGAGTTCTAGTCATTGGCGCCGGCGGCTTGGGTTCGCCGGCGGCATTTTATCTCGCAGCGGCTGGCATCGGCGTCCTGGGTTTGATCGACCCAGACCGCGCCGAGCTGTCAAATCTCAATCGTCAAATCCTGCACGCTACCGAGAATATCGGCCAAGCCAAAGTCGATTCGGCCAAGGGCAAGCTAGCTGCATTGAACCCCGAGATTGAAATCAAAACGTACCCGCTGCGCTTGGAAGCGGACAACGCCGCGGACATCGTTGACGGCTATGACTTCATCGTTGACGGCAGCGACAACTTCGATACCAAGTTCTTAGTCAATGACTGCGCCGTTAGAGCAGGCGTCGCTTTCAACCACGCGGGCATTATCCGCCTGCAGGGCCAGACCATGACCGTGCTGCCGGGAAAAAGCGCTTGCTATCGCTGCTTCTTCAAGGAACCGCCGCCGCCAGAAGAAATCCTGAGCTGCCAACAAGCCGGTATATTGGGCGCCGTAGCCGGCACCATCGGCACCATCCAAGCCACCGAAGCAATCAAATTTCTCGCCGGCTTCGAAGAGGGATTGCTCACCGATCGTTTGCTCACCTACGATGCCAAGCGCATGAACTTCCACAGCGTCACGGTCCGGCGCGATCCCGCTTGCGCGGCCTGCGGCGATGGCAAAAAATCAGCCGCGGGTGCCAACTAGTTCAGAGGGAAAAGAATGGGTTTCGTCCAGGGGCTGCAGTGCCGCGAATGCGGGCACGAGTATCCGACCACGCCAGTGCATGTCTGCGAGAATTGTTTCGGCCCGTTGGAAATCGTCTATGATTTTGCCGCCATCAAACGCTCACTTAGCCGCGAAAAGATTGCCGCGCGCGAGCGCAATCTCTGGCGCTACCGCGAGCTGTTGCCCATCGATGGCGAGCCGCGCATTGGCTGGCACTCCGGTTGGACGCCGCTGCTTCGCGCCCATCGTCTCGGCAAAGCGCTGGGGGTCAAGGAGCTCTATTTAAAGGACGACTCCGGCAGCTACCCGACTTTTTCGTACAAGGACCGCGTGGTAGCGGTGGCGCTCACGAAAGCGCTCGAATTCGGCTTCACTACCGTGGCCTGCGCCTCCACGGGCAATCTGGCCCATGCGGTTGCCGCCCACGCCGCCACGGCCGGCTTGCAATGCTATGTTTTCATTCCTGACGACCTCGAGCAGAGCCGCATTGTCGGCTCGACGATCTACGGCCCGATTACCGTCGCGGTCAAAGGCAACTACGATGACGTCAATCGGCTGTGCAGCGAAGTCGGCGACAAATACGGCTGGGCGTTCGTGAACGTCAACTTGAGACCGTTTTATGCAGAAGGCGCGAAGACCCACGGCTATGAGATCACTGAGCAGCTCAGCTGGAAACTGCCGCAGCACATCGTAGTCGCCTCCGCCGGCGGCACGATCCTGCCGCGGCTGGCCAAAGCCTTCAGAGAATTCATCGACCTCGGATTGGTCGAGGATACCGGTTGCAAAATTTATTCGGCGCAAGCCGCCGGCTGCGCACCCATTGTCAACGCCATCCAGCAAGGCACCGACGTCATAGTCCCTGTCAAACCCGACACCATCGCCAGCTCAATCGCCATCGGCGATCCCGGTGACGGCTACTATGTCATTCAAGCGGTGAAAGAATCGGGGGGGTGGGCCGAAAGCGTCACTGACAGTGAAATCATCGAAGCGATCAAGTTGCTGGCGCGCACCGAAGGCATTTTCACCGAGCCCGCCGGCGGCGCCGAAGTCGCCGCCGCAAAAAAGCTGATCGACAACGGCCGCATCCCGCCGGACGAATCCATCGTCATCAGCATCACCGGCAATGGCTTCAAATCACCCGAAGCGGTGGCACCGCACGTTAAAGGGGCGCATCAGATCGATGCCAAGCTAGCCGATTTCGACAACCTGTTCGCTGCATTGCAAAAACCAAAGCTGTGAGATTTCCAAGCTGAGATAGTCTGAGATCTGAAATTTGAGATTCCGAGCGCTAGCGAGGACGTGAGCATTAGCGAGGACGTCGCGGACGTTGCAAGGCAGAATTGGAAGGGTTATTTTACCCCCACTGACTGTTCGCTAGGAGGCTATGTCATGTCCGTGCGAGTTCGCGTTCCGACCCCGCTGCGCAAGTACACCCAAGGCGCCGATGAGGTGGCGGCCCAAGGAAGTAACATCAAGTCCATGGTCGACGACCTGGAACACCACTATCCCGGTATCAAAGAACGTATCTGCGACGAGACCGGCAAAGTGCGGCGCTTCGTCAACGTTTTCGTCAATGGCGAAGACATCCGCTTCTTGCAGAACATGGACACTTCACTAAAAGAAGGCGACAACATTTCGATCGTGCCGGCCATCGCCGGCGGCTGCTAGACGACCACGGTGAACCATGGCGGTTGCCACTCCCAATCTCCGGCTCGTTACCGTCCCCACCGAGCGACCGGCCAAGGTCGACTCAGTTCTCGAGCTGATCGGCAATACGCCGCTAGTGCACATCACAAGAATCACCGAAGGACTTCCTGCCGGAGTCCGTATTTTCGCCAAGCTGGAGGGCTGCAATCCGGGAGGCTCGGTCAAAGACCGGCCGGCGCTGCGAATGGTGCAGGAAGGCATTCGCACCGGCAAGCTGCACCAAGGTAAAACGATACTCGATTCGACCTCCGGCAACACCGGCATCGCATTGGCGATGATCGGCCGCGTGCTCGGGTACCCGGTCGAGCTGGTGGTGCCGGCCAATGTCAGCGTCGAACGCAAACAGATTCTCAGTGCCTACGGCGCTCAGGTGACATACAGCGACCCGATGGAGGGTTCCGACGGCGCAATTCGCGTTTGCCGCGAAATACTCGCCGGCGCGCCGGAAAAATATTTTAAACCCGATCAATATTTTAATCCGATGAATTCCCAGGCCCACTACGAAAACACCGGCCCGGAAATCTATCGTCAGACCGATGGCAAGATCACCCATTTTGTCGCCGGCATCGGCACCGGTGGCACGATCATGGGCGCTGGGCGTTTTCTCAAAGAAAAAAATCCCGCTATCCGCGTCATTGCCGTCGAGCCGGACGACGCATTGCACGGCCTTGAAGGGTTGAAACACATGGCGAGCTCGATCGTACCGGGCATTTACCACGAGGAAGAACTCGACGAAAAAATCCCGGTCGGCACCGATGACGCCTACTCGATGGTCTACCGCTTGAGCCAAGAGGAAGGCTTATTGCTGGGGCAGTCTTCCGGCGCGGCGATGTTTGCCGCCTTGAAACTCGGGCGCAAGCTGCGCTCAGGCACGGTCGTTACAGTGTTTCCCGACTTCGGCGATAAATATCTTAGCACCAATCTGTGGGTCGGCTGGCGCGATCGCATGGCGGTCGGCAACTTAAAATTTTCCATCTAACGGTCATGGCAACCAGAACCAAAAAAGACGAGGTCGTGCGCCAGCATGTCTACCTCACCTTCCCGGAAACGCTGATCAACCAGCCGGTGCTCGCCCTTCTGGCCAAACAATTTGACGTGGTCTTCAACATCCGTGGCTCGACGGTGACCGCGGAACTGGCGCTGGTCGCGCTGGAATTGGATGGGACGCAAGCAGAAGTGGATCGATCGATTCGTTGGCTGAAGGAAAAAGGCGTGAGCGTTGAGCCCTTTCAGAAGGGCCCGCTGGACTAGCGTTCTCTACTGCGCCGTCGCCCAGATCGACAGCACCAAAACCCCGCCTTCATGCGGCGGTCCACCCAAGATGAAGTTTCCGCCGTTATTCAAACGCACAGTGGTATCGAGCACCGGCTTGTCACCTTCTTTAAGATTCACCTTCAAGGCATGCTGGTTATTCTTTGACTCCTGCGGTGAAACGACTAATGAACGGCCACCGGGCAGACTAAAAGTCACATTTGCTTGGCCCTGAACGTTTTCGCTCTCCTCCTTGAGTAGCTTATAGGACCGATACTTCATCACCTTCAGTTGTTTCTCGATGCCTGCAAGCCGACTGTCGAAGTCGTCGTTTTGATTGCTGGCAAGGATCGCGCCAATCTTGACCTGTACCGTCTGAGCGCTTGCCGCATCGAGCCCAAAGTACGCAGCGGCAAGGAAAAACAGGGCGCTAAAAAGTAGGGCCTTTTTTAGCATTCTCGCTGGTCGCTTCATTGTCACCTTCTGGATTTTGATACAGCCATATTACCGTTGTCTTGGTCTCATCCTCACGCAAGAGCGCGACGCTGCGGCCGTGGGCGTCGATGGATTCTACGGCGGCGAAGTTGTTGCGCTGCCCGCGACCGGGCAAAAAATTATCGTAAGAAAATATCGCCAGCAGCAGCACGATAACCGCCGGCACAGCCCAGGCAAGCGATGGCGGCGCGATCATGGAGCGCAGCCACTCGGCCCAATCGGTAGTCCACGAGCGTTTTTCTTCGATCCGGGTGCGCACGCCAAGCCAGAAGGGCTCAAACGCAATCTCCCCCGCAGGCGCGTGCGCCGCCTTCATCGCCACATTGAGCTTCAGCAATTTCTTTTGCGCATCCGTGCAGGCAGGACAGCCGTCCACATGCAAACGCATCGCTTCGGCATCGGCTTGTTTAAGCTCGCCGTCGAGCCAAGCTCCCAAAGACTCCTGAATACTCTCACAGTTCTTCATAAAAAGGCGCTCAACTTGTCTTGTAGCTTCTTTCGCGCGTAGTGAAGACGGCTCATCACCGTGCCCTCGGAGCAGCCCAGGATTTCCCCGATGTCTTTGTAGGAGAGTCCTTCGACGGTCCTCAATACGATGACGGCTTTGTGTTCCGGTGTCAAATCATTAATCGCCGAAACGAGCTTAGTCCGTAGCTCCTTGTCATGAACGTCCGAAAAAGGATCCTTGGCTACCTCCTGCTGCTGTTCGAAAGCCTCGTCCATGGTCTCACGAAAGTCCAAGGGGTTCCTTTTTTGGCGCCGCTGGGCGTCGATCGCGATATTGACGGCTATCCTGTAAATCCAGGTGTAAAATGAAGAGCCGCCCTGAAAACCCTTGATCTTGCGGAAGGCGCGAAAGAAAGCCTCCTGTGCAACCTCCATGGCATCTTCACGATCACGGAGCAGGCCTAAGATCACCGTGAATACCTTCTGGTGATAGCGGGAGACAAGCTGCTGGAATGCATCCACGTCCCCTGCTTGACTCCTCTGCACCAACTCCCAATCGGTTAGCTCCACAAGTAACCCTGCCGTTTAGACGCTATCTGAGATACATTATTCAGGTTGTCATTCGAGTTAAAAACAAAAACTTGAATTCTGTGCAAATTATCATACAATCACTTTGATTTCTTTACATTTTTGTCCGCACTGAGCGCTTTTTTGAGGCCCATCTATGCTGGTTCAATGTCCCAATTGCAAGACCACATACAAAGTCTCTGACGATGTCGTGAAAGGCTCGAGCGCAGCCTTCCGCTGCTCGCGCTGCAAGCACACTTTCGAGTTGGACGCCGGAGCACACGACCAGGCGAGCGAAAACGACAGCGAGGCAGGAGCAACGGAGGCGCCGCCCGCCACTGCCAGTGAGCCAGAACCCAGCGCTGAGCCGCTCGAGGAACGCGAACCGAAGTTTACGTTTGCACCGCTCAAGAAGAACATCGCGGTGCCGGAACAACCCGAGTTGCCCGACATTGTGCCGAACAACGTACCCGCTAGCGCGGCGCCGGCCGCCAACGATAGCTGGTCCATGGCGCCGCTCATCGAGAAACCCGAAGAGCCTTTTACGATGGCTGCCATTCCGGCGCAACCACAAGAGAAGACGTTCGAGGCAGCGCGCGAAAATCCGCCGCCCGTGGCTGAAAAAACTGCGCCAGACGCCGACCCAGATCTTTTCGACAACGTGCTCGCCATCGAGCCCTATCGCGATCAGCAAGCTTCGACAATGCCTTTTCTCAGCTTGTTTGCGCTGCTGGTGATCGGCTTCTCGCTCGCCGCGGCTTACTATCAAGCCCATCCGGCAGCGTCGGAAGACTTTGTCGGCAAGATTCCGCTAGTCGGCCGCTCGGTGGTCAAAAACAACCACCTCAAGAACGGCGTCCTGCTCAAATCGATGGAAGGCGCCTATCAAACCATACAGGGCGGCGAGGGTGCCAGCGCGAGCCGCGAGGTATTCGTTGTCACCGGAACGGTGGTCAATCAAAACCCCGTGGTGATCCGCAAGGTTCGTCTAGGCGGACGGCTTTTCAACACCGAAGGTAAGGAAATCGAACAGCAAACCATGTGGATCGGCAATGCCATCTCGCCGAAAATAGTGCGCGGCTTAACGGCGCAGGACATCACCGGACTGCAAAAGCTCGAGCCGCTGCGCAACTTCGAAATACCGCCCGGCGACAGCGTGCCCTTCACCTTGGTATTTCTCAAACCGAACCGCGCCGCGCACAATTTCACCTGCGAAGTCAGCGCCGCTGAAGGCACCGAAAGCTAAGACTTATTGTGCTTGGTGGAATCGTCGGTCGGGGTAACGTCGATCTCGTCGGACTCTTTGGTGGCTTTGCGAAACTTTCTGATCGCACCGCCGAGGCTTTCACCGAGATCGGGCAAGCGCCGATTGAAAACAACCACGACGATAACGAGAATAACGATGAGTTCGCTGAGCCCTAAACCAAACATGCTTGCCATTCTAACCGACTCGCAGATTCGTTGCCAATGACCGAGCGCCCGACAACGGTTCGCTATGCACCACCACTGCCGTTTCTCGCCTCCCGGGCGGCACGCGCTTTCGTCCTATCCTGCGGTTTCCATCTGCTGATGTTGCTGTTGCTCGGGTTGCCGAGCCCAAAAGCTCCGCCGTCCGAGCCTGCACCGATCGTAGTTTCCTTGGCGCCGTCTCCAAACAACGAGCGCGGTAGACCAGCGCCCCCGCCGCGAAGCGCGCCGGCATCCGCTCGCGCCGACAAAGCGCCTCTGACGCCGGCGAAGATCGCCAAAGCCGACGGGCCGCCGACGCTCAACCGGCACGAACCAGTGCGCGAAGCGGCCGCGAGAAAAGAACCGGCCGCGCCAGTGGCAACCAAAAAAGACGATCCTGTTCCATTGGCCATTCCCACCGCCCCAGCCACGACCCCACGGCCCAGCCCTCGTGAACAGACGGCCGAGAAAACCGTGATCGCCGAAAGGGAGCTGCCGACGGTAAAACAATTATTACCGCCGTTGTATTCGTCGGATGGCGGCGGCGGCCGCAGGAGCATTCCGCTCGAAACCAAGGAACCGCAATATGTCAGCTACTTCACCAGTATCAAGCGCTCCATCGACGCCAACTGGAAGTATCCCGAGCTCGCCCTGCAGTATGGCTTACAAGGGCGGCTGATTGTCGAATTTGATATTTTAGAAAACGGTCACCTGGAAAGCCTGCGCGTGATTCGCTCGTCGGGCTCGGCGCTCCTCGATGATGAAGCGGTCCGGGCTATCCGTTCCGCGGCACCTTTCGCCCCCATCCCACGCTGGATTGAGCAAAAGCCGCTGCCGATCACCGCGCGCATGGAGTATCACGACGGCCGCCTTACCCGCCCAACGCGCTGAGCGCGTCTGCTGAAACTAGGGTTGCGAAGATTTTTCAGTCCGAACGGCTTTGCCCCGCTTCCCAGCGCAGTATCGGTTTACGCGCGGCGCGCGCCTCGTCAAGGCGGCGCACCGGCGTCGAGTGAGGCGCGGTTTTGACCAGCTCTGGGTTGTCTCTGGCCTCTTCCGCAATGGCGCGCATCGCCGCGATGAAACTATCGAGGGTTTCCGGCGTTTCGGTTTCCGTCGGCTCGATCATGAGCGCGCCGGAAACTACCAGCGGGAAATAGATGGTTGGCGGATGAAAGCCGTAGTCTAACAGCCGTTTGGCGAGGTCGAGGGTCGTGACACCATGTTTGTGCTGCACCTTGTCGGTGAAAATGCACTCGTGCATGCACGGTTCGTTGTAGGCGATATGATAAACATCTTCTAAGTTCCTACGAATGTAATTGGCGTTCAAAAGCGCCATGCGGCTCGCGTTTTCTAGACCGTCGCCACCCAACGACAAAATGTAGGTGTACGCGCGCACTAACACGCCAAAATTGCCAAAGAACGAACGGACGCGGCCGATCGATTTGGGACAGTCTTCGCTCAAGCCAAAACCTTCGCCTTGCCTAACAATCCGCGGCGTCGGCAAAAAATCCTTCAGCGCCGCTTTGACCGCCACCGGTCCCGCCCCCGGACCGCCGCCGCCATGGGGGGTCGAAAAAGTCTTGTGCAGGTTCATGTGCAAAACGTCGACGCCCATATGGCCGGGTTTGGCGATGCCCATCAGCGCGTTTAAGTTGGCGCCGTCCAGATAAACCAAGCCGCCTTTGGCGTGTACCACCGCCGCGATCGCCTCAATGTTCTTTTCAAACAAGCCCAAGGTGTTCGGGTTGGTGATCATGATGGCGGCAACGTCTTGGTCCATTACCTTCTCGATCGCCGCCGGTTCGATAATGCCCTTGTCGTTGGAAGAGATTTGCACGACATCGTAGCCGCACAGGGTCGAGCTCGCCGGATTGGTGCCGTGGGCCGTGTCCGGCACGATGATCGTCTTGCGCGGATTGCCCCGCTCGGTGAGCAGAGCGCGAATCAACATCAAGCCGGTCAATTCGCCCTGGGCGCCGGCGGAGGGCTGTAAGCTCACTGCGTCCATGCCGCAGACCTCGCAAAGCATCGCTTCCAAGTCGGACAAGAGCTGCAGCGCGCCCTGCAGCAGTGCCGCGCCGGCCAGCGGATGGATTTGCGCGAACCCTGGGAAACGCGCCACCGTTTCGTTGATCTTTGGGTTGTACTTCATCGTGCACGAGCCGAGCGGGTAGAATTCGCTCTCGATGGAAAAATTACGCTGGGACAGGCGCGTAAAGTGGCGCAGCACCTCGAGCTCACCCAGTTCGGGGAAACCGGCGATCTCGCCGCGCAACAATGCCGACGGCAGCAACTCGTCGGCTTTATTTGCCGGGGCGGGCCACTGCAGAGCGTTGCGCCCGCTCGAACCGCTCTCAAAAAGCAGACGCGGCGCGGCAACCCGCGATGAGGACTTATCGGGCGACGGCTCGGACAAGGGTTTCAACCTCCTCGGGCTCGTTCATCTCGGTAACGCAAATGAGCAAGCAATCTTTGAGCTCCGGGTACCATTGCTCCAGGGCAACGCCGGCGGCGATTTTTTGCTGCGCACAGCGCGCCAGCACGGCGCCGGGATCTTTAACGCGGATCACAAATTCGTTAAAAAACGGCGCGTCAAAGACTCGGCCGCACTGCGCTTGCTCAACTAGTTTACGCTCCGCGTCGTGGGCGCGGGCTAAATTTACTTCGGCCAACCGGCGCAGACCCGCCTTGCCCATTAGCGACATGTAAACCGTCGACGCAATCGCGCAGAGGGTCTGGCTCGTGCAAATATTGGAAGTCGCCTTCTCGCGGCGAATATGCTGCTCGCGCGTGGCGAGGGTCAAGACAAAGCCACGCCGGCCGTCACTGTCCACGGTTTCGCCCACCAGGCGCCCCGGCATGCTGCGGACAAATTTCTTCTGACAGGCGAAAAAGCCATAGGCCGGTCCGCCGAGATTCATCGGCACACCTAAGCTTTGCCCCTCGCCCACCGCGATGTCGGTGCCCCACATCCCAGGCGGTTTCAGCAAGGCCAGCGCCAAAGCTTCGGTGGTCACCGTAATCAACTGCGCGCCAGCTTTGGCGCAGGCGGCTTGTAGTGGCGCCAAGTCCTCGACCACGCCAAAAAAATTCGGATAGCCAACCACGACGCACATGGTGCGCTCGTCGATTTGCGCCGTGAGTTTTTCCCCATCGGTGCCGCCGCGGGCATCGAAAGGAATCTCTTCCAGGGTCACGTCGGTGAGATTTTTGAAATAGGTGGCGATCACCTGGCGATATTGCGGATGGAGCGCGCGCGACACCAGCACGCGGCGCTTCTTGCTTGGCTGAATGCGCCGCGACATCAACACGGCTTCCGCCGCCGCCGAAGCGCCGTCATACACCGCGGCGTTGGACACTTCCATGCCGGTCAGCTGGCAGATTAGCGTCTGGTATTCGTAGAGCGCCTGCAGCGTCCCCTGGCTCACTTCGGGTTGATAAGGCGTGTACGACGTGAGGAATTCAGCGCGCGAGACAATGGCATCCACCGCGCTGGGAATGAAATGATGGTAAATACCGCCGCCGAGAAAGAAACTCCAATCCGCCGCGGTGGCGTTTCTTGCTGCCAGGGCGCTCAGTCGCCGGCGCACTGCCAGCTCGTTTAAGCCATCCGGCAAGTCGATGTGCGCGCGGCCGCGCAACGTCTCCGGCACATGGCGATAGAGCTCGTCAACCGAAGAAAACCCAAGAGCGCGGAGCATCTGCTCCTGATCGGCGGGGGTGTGGGGCGTGTATCGCATCGGGTCAGCTACTTGTTGTTGTCGTCGTCCTCTTCTTCTTCGTCGTCGTCTTGCTCGTCGTCGTCCTCTTCTTCTTCGTCATCTTCGTCTTTTTGCTGCTCGACGTATTCAGCGTATTCTTCGGCGGACATCAGATCCTTGAGGTCATCGTCGTCCGACATCTCGATGCGAATCAGCCAGCCGTCGCCGTAGGCGTCGTCGTTGATGGTTTCAGGATTGTCCGGCAACACATCGTTTACTTCGAGCACCGTGCCGCTCACCGGCGCGAAAATCTCGGAGACCGCTTTGACCGACTCCACCGCACCGAAAGGATCGTCCTTGACGATTTTCTCACCGAGCTCGGGCAACTCTACGTAAACGATGTCTCCCAGCTCCTCCTGCGCATAGTCGGTAATACCGATGGTCGCGGTATTGCCTTCGACCAAAACCCACTCGTGCTCCTTTGAGTAGCGTAACCCTTCGGGGAACTCCATGACCCACCTCCTGTAGTTTCAGAGCTGCCCGCGGTAAAAAGGCAACTCCACTGTTTTACAAGCCACTTTGCGACCGCGGATTTCCACCGCGAGCGAATTATCGAGACCGCCTTCGGCACTGCTGACATAGGCTAAGGCGATCGACTTTGCCAGCGACGGCGAGCGCGTGCCGCTCGTCACATGGCCAACGGTTTGGTCGCCTTTCATCACGCGATAGCCGGCGCGGGCAATGCCCGGCTCGACCAGCTCAAGGCCCACCAGTTTGCGCGTTAGCCCGGTCTCCTTTTGTTTAGCTAAAATATCGCGGCCAATGAAGCGATTCTTAGAAAATTTTACCACCCAATCCAAGCCGGCTTCGAGCGGCGTGGTTTGATCGTCCAGCTCATGACCGTAAAGAGGATAAGCCTTCTCCAGGCGCAGCGTATCACGCGCACCTAGGCCGGCGGGCACCAGCCCATGCGCAGAGCCAGCTTCGAGCAAATTGTTCCACAACTTTTCACCATCACCGGCGTCGCAATAGAGCTCGAACCCAGCTTCGCCCGTGTACCCGGTGCGCGCCACGAGACAGCGCACCGACGCGACGTCACCATAAGCAAAATAGAAAGATTTTATCTGGGCCAGCGGCAGCTTCGTCAACGGCTGCACGATCTTTTCCGCCAACGGCCCCTGCAGCGCGAGCTGCGCGTAGCGGTCGCTCAAGTCTTCCACTTCGACCGCAGGCTGATTGCGCGCATGGGACTCGATCCAGAGAAAGTCTTTGGCGGCGTTCGAGGCATTAACGCAAATGAGCCACCGGTCGGCCGCCGTCCGATAAAAGATCACGTCGTCGACGACGCCGCCTTGTTCGTTGAGCAGAAGATTATACTGCGCTTGAAACTGTTTCATGCGCCCGACGTCGTTGACCGTCAGCTCTTGGCATCGTTCGAGCGCGCCGGGCCCGCGCACCTCGATCTCACCCATATGGCTGACGTCGAACAAGCCGGCGCGTTGGCGCACCGCCAGATGCTCGTCGGTGACGCCGGTATACTGCACCGGCATCTCCCAGCCGGCAAACTCGACGATCTTGGCGCCGGCTAGCCTATGCGCCGTGTAAAGGGGCGTTCTTTTTAGAGCGAGGGCCACGAGGTTGGCTTAGCGTTCGCGCTGCAGAGAATCTTTCGCAGCTTTCAGGGTGTTGAAGAGCAGCATGCAGATGGTCATCGGGCCGACGCCGCCGGGCACCGGCGTAATCGCGGCGGCGCGTTCTTTGGCGGCGTCGAATTCAACATCGCCGCACAATTTGCCGCTCGGCAGGCGATTCATGCCGACGTCGATCACCACCGCGCCGGGTTTCACCCAGTCGCCGCGGATCAAGCCGGCCTTGCCGATAGCGGCTACCAAGATATCGGCGCGCGCAACCTCTTCGCGCAGGTTCGCCGTGCGCGAGTGACACAACGTCACCGTTGCGTGCTTTTCTAACAACATCAACGCCACTGGCTTACCAACAATGTTGCTGCGGCCGACGACCACTGCTTTTTTACCCTTGATTTCACTGCGCGTCGATTCGAGCAAGCTCATGATGCCGAGCGGCGTGCAGGGGCGAAACCCGGTGCCGCCGCCGAGCAGGAGTCGTCCTTGATTGACCGGGTGAAAACCGTCGACATCTTTGTGGGGCGATACGGCGTCGAGTATTTTTTCGCCATGGATATGCGCAGGCAAGGGCAGCTGGATCAAAATACCGTGCACGCTTTTGTTTTTGTTGAGCTGATTGATAACTGCCAGCAGGTCTTTTTCGGAGATGGTGGCGGGGAGCACGTGTTCGACCGACTTGATGCCCACCTCGCGGCAGGCCTTCTCCTTATTTTTGACATACACCTGCGAGGCCGGATCTTCGCCGACCAAGACCACGGCGAGTCCCGGAGTCAAGCCCCAGCGCCGTTCCAAGCCATCGACTTCCTCTTTGATCTGTTTTTGGATTTCCTTGGCGACGGCCTTACCGTCGATGATATTTGCCATGACTGCTCCGCTGCGCGCTGAAAAAATCTATACCGGAAAAGAACGGTTTGTAAAGGTCGCTGCCGCCACAGAATACCCATTGCCCCTTGGCGCGCTTTATTGACAAGCCATGGCGTCTTCTATTCTATACGGGAAAAGCCCATCACCACTGTTTTCGGGCCATCGTGTTCCTTCGCAAACAATGGCCGCAAAGGAGTTTTCATGAGCGCACCCCGCACCATCGGCGAGGTCAAAAACGATATACGCGAGCGGGTCGGCACCCGGGCGCCGTTTCTGCACGCCAGCAAAGAAGAGTCGGAAGAAGCGTTGGCCAAGATGCCGGACTTTGCCGGCGAGACCTGGGCCGCAGCTTGGAATTCACTGGGCGCCAAGTGGGAAGAGCAAGCCAACAGCGCCGAAAAAGCCGGCAACGCCGCCGAAGCCAAGTCAGCGTTTCTCAAGTCTTATGGATATTACGGCATCGCCCGCCACCCCTTTCCCAGCACGCCCGGCAAACATCATGGCTATGTCAAAACCCGGGAAATGTTTTTGCGCGCTTCGAGATATTTTGACATTCCCGTCGAAGCTGTGAAAATTCCGTTCAAAGACAAACCGATTGTCGGCCATCTGCGGCTGCCGAAAAAACTCCCGGCACCGATGATCATGCATTGGGGCGGCATCGACAATTGGAAGGAAGAACGCCACTCCTTCGGTGAGAACTTCGTCAAAGAAGGCTGGGGCTGCTTCATCATCGACAGTCCGGGCACCGGCGAATGTCCGATGTTGGCTGGACCCGACGCCCATCAAGTGCACCTCGCCGTCCTCGATTACTTGCTGAAGCGCCCCGAGGTCGACAAAAACAAGATCGCCGTCGTCGGCGCCAGCTTCGGCGGCCACTGGTCCACCAAACTGGCGCACCTTGCGCCCGACAAACTGCGCGGCGCGGTCAACTGGGGCGGCGGCATCCACCATTTCTTTCAACCCCAGTGGCAGGAGCGCTCGCGCCACGCCGATTCTTATCTGTTCGATCTCATCGAAGCGCGCGCAAACCTGTTCGGCAAAAAGACTTTCGATGAACTTTGCGCGGTGATGCCCGCGCTTTCATTGCTCAACCAGGGTCTGCTCGACAAACCCTGCGCGCCGCTCTTGATCGTCAACGGCAAAGAAGACAAGCAGGTGCCGCTGGAAGATTTCTACTTGCTGCTCGAACATGGCGGACCAAAGACGATCCGCCTCTTCCCCGGCGGCCACATGGGGGCGATTCCGAACATCTTTAAGACCGCGCTCGCCTGGCTGCACGAGAGATTGGATTGAAATACTTATTCGCCACGAAGACGCAAAGATCACGAGGGTAAGACAAGAAATGAAGACTAATTTTCCGAACTTCGCGTCCGTCGTGCCTTCGTGGTGAAAAATATTTGTGTGTTGAAGGACACAAGCGGATAGAATTATGAGCCTGTACCAACTGCAAAAACTCTTGTATCACGTCAACCGCGATGCCGAGCGGCGTGAAATCTACCGGAAGAGTCCCCAGGAATTCGTCAAGCGCTATGAGCTGACCGAGCAGGAAGCCCAGGCGGTGCTAAACATCGACACCCGCGCGCTCTACACTCTCGGCGTGCACTCGCTGCTTTTGCGGCCATTTACGCTGCTCAACAAGGTTTCCAACGAAGACTATGGCCAAGCCTTGAAAGGATTGGAGTGACCTATGCCGATCGTATTTGCCTGCGCCGCCAGCCATGCGCCGGGGATGACCGCCTGGACCGAAGCCGCCCCCAAGGAACAAGCCGATAAGTTCTTGGGCAATTACAAAAAGCTCGGCGAGCGCGTCGCCGCGGCAAAGCCCGATGTCATCGTCGCCATCACCGTCGAGCACTGGGCGAACTTCTTCTTGAATTCCATGCCGACCTTCTGCATCGGCCGCGCCGAGCATTATGACGGCCCGGTGGAAGAATGGCTGCGCATTCCCAAAGCACGCGTCCCGGGCGACGCCAAGTTAGCGGCAGAATTGATCGACGCCTGCCTCGACGGCGGTTTCGACCCGATGTTTTCCGACGAGCTGTTGCTCGATCATGCGACATTTCTGCCGCTGCACTTCTTAAACCCAAACATGTCGGTGCCAATGGTGCCGGTGATCCTCAACACGCTGACGCCGCCCATGCCCAGCGCCAAACGCTGCTTTCAATTCGGCGAATTTCTCGGCCAGACTTTGCAGCGAAGCGACAAGCGCGTTGCCATGATCGCCACCGGCGGCCTGTCCCATTGGCCCGGCGAAGCCAAACACGGCAAAATCAACATCCCCTTCGACAAAAGATTTCTCGACAACCTGATCACCAAAGACCACGCGAGCCTGATGTCCTATGGCTACGACGAGATCAACACCGAAGCCGGCTCGGGCGGCCACGAGATCAGAACTTGGATCGCACTGGCAGGCGCCGTACAGAGTTGGAAAGCGGAACTCGTCGACTACGAGCCCGTATATCCGTGGGCGACGGGCTGCGGGTTGGTGGCGTTTAATCCGTAGTCATCCGGATACTATGAAACTCGCTCTCCTTTTCGTTGCTCTTACGTTGCTCGTCGGGACCTTGCCAACCTCGGCGCAGCAAAACCCAGCGCCGGTGCAGCCGGAGATATTAAAGATTCCGATGAAAAGTGGCAGCGCATTTGGAGGTGGGGTTGACATGGTCACCCATCTTTACAAGCCAAACGGGAACGGACCATTTCCGGTGGTCATCTTTTCGCATGGTCGATCTGGAGAACGCGACAAACGTTGGCATCTAAAAGCTCCGGTTCTCAATGGTCACGGTAACTTTTGGTTGCGCAAAGGATTCGCGGTGGTAGCTTCGGTTCGACCGGGATACGGAGACACCGGCGGAGTTGATCGTGAAGCTTCCGGTGCGACCGGCAGCGGTAGCGCGTGCGGTGGCACGCCGGATTATTTCAGAGTGGCGCGGTTCGCCGGAGAAGCCGTGTTGACGACGATGGAATGGCTCAAGAGCCAACCATGGAGTAACAACGACAAAATCCTTCTGGTGGGTCAGTCTGTCGGCGGCTTAACCACCATCGGAGTCGCCGCTACGAACCCCAACGGCGTCATCGGTGCGATAAATTTTGCCGGCGGTTTTGGAGGGGCACCCCATGCGACCCCAGGCCGGAGCTGTCAACCGGATAAACTCACAGCGCTCTTCGGAGAGTTTGGCAAGACAATCAAAGCTCCGTCGTTGTGGCTCTATGCTGAGAACGATCTCTACTGGCCGGCCGAGGCGCCGAAAGAATGGCATCAAGCCTTCGCGGCGGGAGGAAGCAAAACCAAATTCGTCATGACGCCAGCGTTGACCGGCACCGATGACGGCCACAACCTTCTGGCAGTCGGTGGTCGTATGTGGTCACCGCACGTTAACGATTTCGTCAAGGAACTCGGCTTTTAGGCAACAAACAAAAACGCCGCTGGTAGTTTCCCACCAGCGGCGTTTTTTGTGACGTTTCGATCTAATCTTACGAAGTAATCTCCCACCAATTCTTGTTGATGTCGCTCAGCAGAAAGTGCGCGCGGCCGTTGGTTTGCAATTCGCGCACATCGTTGATGCCCAGTGCTTTGCCATTTTTCGAAAACTCTTTGTGGGCGTCTTCGACTTCTTCCGGCGTCGCGACCTGCAGCGTGAAGCGATTATTTTCGTTTAGATAATCGCGGTGCGTGGTCGGCAGCACGACGATGTACCAGGGGCCGAAGTCCGGCTTGCAGATATAGGTCGACTGGCGCCCGCCGCCGATGATGTCGAGCCCGAGCACGTTGGCGAGAAACTGATCGCTTTTTTCTTTGTCGTCGCAGTTGAGTGTGCCGTGGGTCATCGCTTGGCACAGATACGGCTTGTCCTGTGCCTTGTCCGGCGGAAGGAGCGACTGCCATGGCGTTTGCGCAATCCGCCGGCCATGCTTCAGCGCCCCAGGGTTGTAGTATTCGATTTCCAGATCGTTGCCGCCCGGTTCCTTGAAGTAAATGGAATAGGCGAAGTGGGCTTCGTGGGGCTTGGTCACGCTGCGAATCTTGTACTTTTCCTTGTTGGCGGTGATGTAATCGCAAGCCTTGGGAATCTCTTTGGAGTTGGCAACGCGAAAGCCGTAGTGGTTGCTGTGCGGCTTGTTCTTCGAATCGGGGCCGCCCTCGTGAATCCCCAGACGCCATCTGGTGTTGGGATGTTTCACCACCGCCAGCTTATCGGTACGCTCGAGAACTTCAGCATTCATCAGATCGGTAAAGATCGGCAGGGTCTCATCGAGCGCGCGGCACTCGTAGTGCCCTTCTGTGATGCCAATCGGTTTCAACATGCTTGCCTCCTCCACAAAAGTGAGCCGTTTAAACTATTTGCCGGGCATTATTAGAAACGCGCTAAAGTTTGTCAATTGGCCTGGCGCACCACCGGCGCCATCTTCACCGGCGCGCCCGACTTGGCGCACTCCGCCTCGAAGGTTTCGCGGATAATCGGGTCCTCGTCCTCGTATTCGATCTGCCAACCGCCGTAAGCGAGCGGCACGTCGGACTGAATCTTGCCGGGCTGGAGCTTGTACTTGCGGCTGAGAATCTTCAACGCCAAATAGCGCGACGGCTCGGCGCCGGAATTAAAATGCTGGTGAAACCAACCTTCGGGCGGCACCACGATCGATCCCGGCTTCCAATCGACCCGGGTCATCTCTTTGCCCTCGGGCCAGAGCAATGAGTAACCTTGGCCAGTAAGAATAAACACATGGGCGCCGGGGCCATGGCGATGGGCCTTTTTATAAATGCCCACCGGAAAGCGCGATACGTGCGAGCCCATCATGCTTTCGGACATCTCGAAAAAAATCGTCGCATTGCCCTTGCCGCGCTCGGCCCATTCCACCGGCTCGATGTTGATCACATCGGCAACGAAATTGGTCTCGACCACCCGGTCGCTATAAAGCTTGCCGCCACCGCCGAAAAAGCCGTCTTCGCCTTTGAAACGCTCGCTAAAACTAAACGGACAATTGGTGACGAACTCGGGATTGCGAAATAGATTGAAAACCAGCGGCGCGGTGGTCACCGACAACAACCGTGTCTCCTTGTCGCCCTGGCCGTTAAAATGCTGATACCAAGCGTTGAGCGGCACTGCGAACAGACTCCCTGCTTGCCACTCGAAGGTCTGCTTGCCATGGCCATCCTGCCAAACCGTGGTCGCGCCGCGGCCTGAGAGCACGTAGACCAGCTCTTCGTAAATATGGCGCTGCGGATTAAGACTCTTGCCCGGCGGAATGCCGGTGACGTAAGCATCGTCCATGTAACCGGCACCGTCGAGCATGATACAGACCCCTTCGCCGCCGACCCGGTCCCACTTCTTGAGCGGAATCGTGTAAAGATCTTCGACGAAAAAACCACGGATGATGTCGATCCCCTGCGACGCAATCCAGCGATCGTAGGGGGTGTCCATGATTTCGACTTTGCTTTCGACTTTTTCGTAGGATGGACGGTTGACGATTTCTGCCATTGAGCAGCCTCCCGAACTTTGTTCTATGTTTTCTACATTAGAAATGCTCAGAGCATCAAGCACCGAACGGGTGCCAACCCAACACTCCAGCATCCTCAAGATCCTGATTGACATCAACGCCAGAACCAAACATATCCTGGTGAGAACAGATCAACAAATAGGAGCCCCTTTCATGAGCCAAGATTCGCTGAGCAAACTCGTTGCCGCGCTGCAGAGCGGCGCCGGCCTGCGCGACGATTTCATCTATTACATGCCGTGGGACGACTTCACGAGCCTCGCCGATCCGTTTCCACGCACGACTTTCACAGTCAAAGAAGTGCAAGAATCGATTCGCCGCTATGCGAATCCGGAGAAACCCGGCGAGCTGTTTCAGTGGGACATTCACGGTCGACTATTCAGACCGGCCAAAGTTTCTATTCCGAACACGGCTGTCGTGATGATCCACGGCGGCGCCGCCAATGAGTACGAGTTTATTTTCTGCCCCGATGGACCGGAAGAATATCCCGATCTGACCAAGAAAGATCCGGCAAAGGCGCGAGTCGGTGTGGCGCAACATATCGCGTCCCTCGGTATTCCCGTGCTAGCGATCTCTCTGCCGGGCCACTACAGCCGCAAGCCGTGGGCACCGATTCCAGAACGCTTGCCAGAATTTATTATTGGCCAGGCTCCCAGCCCGACCGAGTTGAAGAATCGCCTTGGCGTCTACACGTTCATGATGTGCACCGAGGCAATCAAAGCGCTCGTCGAAAAAAATCTCAGCGAAGCAATTTATATGTGGGGCCATTCCACCGGCGGCGAGTATTTTTACTTGATGGAGCAGTATGGTCTGAAGAACAAACTCATCGGCGGCCTCGGTTACGGCACCGGCATGCCGGCGTGGGTGCGCAAAGAGTGGGACCTGGCCTGCGCTGAGAAATCGCCCGAAGAACGCGCCGCGCAATTTAAAAACTTGACCGATTTGAGCCGCCGCTCGCCGAAGGGCTACACCAAGAGCGGCTACGTCGGTCCCAATCAACCCTGGGGCAGTGTCGAGAACTGGTTCGAAAAAGAAAACCATCGCCGGCCGCAGTTCAAGCCGTTTTTGCAAGACATCGAGCACAGCGCCCACGACGTCTTGCTGCCGCAAATCAAGCGCGTTTCACAATTGCCGGACGACGAGTTGTTCATCACCTACAAGTCCGATTTGAATAATCTCAAGGGCAAGAAGCTCATGCACATCGTCGGGGAGAACGACAAAGGCCACTGGATCGAAGGCGGCGAACGGGGTTTGGAGTTTCGCCGCGAGGTTTATGCCTTCAAGCGCTTCAAACCCATCGCCAAAGACTTGCGCCTAGTCGTCGTGCCGAAACTGACCCACTATGGTCACGTCGAGAGCTATAACGAGCGGCTCGCCAACATCATGGTGGCGGGATTCAAGGAATATTTTCAGCGTTAGCCAGCTACCCCAAAAACGCGAGGGGCGGTTGGCCGCCCCTCGCCATGCGCGAAATCCTATCTGCCGCGAAACTTCGCATGCCGGCGGTGATCGCCGACATGATCCAGGCGACGATTGATACGATCGCCACGGACGTCGAGACGGCGCTCGATGCGATCGCCGCGGTTATCCAATCGCCGCTCGATCACGTCACCGCGATGGTCTAAACGCCTCTCAACACGGTCGCCGCGCTTGTCCCAATATTTTTCCAGCCGGTCGCCTTTGCGATCCAAACGTTCGGCCAGCTTGGTGTTGCCAGCGGCGCGCGCTTTTTCGGCAAGCGCGTCGTAGCGGTCGTTGATGCGATCGCCTCTGACATCGAACCGATCGTTAATGTGATCGCCGCGCCGATCCAAGCGATCGTTGATGCGATCACCGCGCGCGTCGAGCCGGTCGTTGATCCGGTCGCCGCGCCGGTCGAGCCGGGCATCGATGCGGTCGCCCAGTCGATCCCAATAGTCGCCTTCCTCCGCCCTTGCCACGTTCGCAGAACCCAGTGCCAACACAGCCAAACCCACTAGCAATGTCTTTTTCATTTTTTGTCCTCCATTGGGGTGTTAATGTCTTTACTTCGGCGCCTCGTAACGATTGGACGGCGCCGCCGGGCAAAGGTTTACCGGACCCAAGAAACCGCCCCGCTTTAAGTCAAAACTCCGTGTTTTTTCAAAGTGTTATCGTCGCGTGGGGAAAGCGAAATCGGCGCTGCAAAAAGGCTTTGATTGCTTGACAGCTTTGCCAATCTCACTTACAGATTGCTGACGGGCAAATTCATGCCAAGTCAATCGCTAACGACGATTTCACTGCCAACTGGAATCACACGACAACGTCTTATTGATTCGATATTCGTTCGCGAGCTGATGACAAGCAGGTTTATCGACGCGCTTTAGAAGACTCGCAGACTGTTTTCAAATCCGAAAAGGAGCCCGCAATAATGAAGACTTTGCTGAAAGAACATGTGCCGCACAACACCGGTTGGTCGGCGGAGATGAAAAAAGGCCAAGTCATTCGCATCATCGCCACCACCACGGTGGATTTCGTCTTCTTCAATCTGCACAACCTGATCGAGCGCTTCGACCAACCGCGCACCAAGGTTTACAACATGAAGCTGTTTATCAGCACCGGCGATAAATTGATGGGGCGCAACAACCAGCACATGATGACCATCACCTACGACGGCAACAAAACCGGCACGCATGATCTACAAAAAGGCATGTGCAGCGGTTATCGCTTTAAACTGGCGCAGCAGGAAAATCGTTTAGCGGAATACTATCCGCGCGAGATCAAGGAAATTCCCGATCATGGCTGCTACGAAAATTTATCTAGGGCCGTCGCCAAGTACGGCATCATTCCCGAAGACATCCCAAGCCCGTTCAATCTCAATCAGCACATGATCATCGACGGCAAGACCGGCAAGATGGAGCACACCCAAGTGCGGCGCCCGAAGGCAACTACATGGATCTCCGGGCCGAGATCGATTTGCTGGTCGCCTTGAGCGCCTGCCCTGACCTCGCCGTCGGCGGCAAGCCGGTCGACGTGATGATCTACGAGGAATAAAGTTGGAGTATTGGAGTATTGGAGTATTGGAGTATTGGAGTATTGGAGTATTGGAATCTTGGGCTCCACCCATCACTCCACCACTCCTGTGCTCCAATTCGATACTGCGTCCCGCTAGGCCTTAAAGGAGTCCCCCAATTTCCATCGTCATCGTCGCCATGCCCTATGGCTGCTTGAACTCACAAACGCTCTCGCAAGCATCCCGTATCGGCTTAGAGAAAGCCTTGGATTGGTGGCAGAAGTCGATGCAAACCTCCAAGCACAAGACCTATCTCGTCATCGCCGGCTACGACGACGACCGCGGTCAAGAGATTCAACTGCGCAAGGAGCTCGCCACCAACGCGCTGGAAGGGTCGGCGCTACTTACCAATCTCATCGAAATCAGCGCGAAGAATGAAGAGGCGCTGGCGCTCAAGATCTCGCGCGTGCGCGCGCTCCTGCCGGTGGAAAACATCACGGTCTTCACCGAGTCGCGCAACACGGTCAGCGTCAAGGCAATCTTCAAGCGCAAGTTCGGCAAGACTCTGCAGATTCGCAAATATAAAGCGCGCTTCGAATTCAACCATCAATGGATCACGACTTCCACGTCAGTCGCGTGGCGTACTCGCAATTGGCTGTTGCGAGTCTGGTTCGAGCTAAAAAAACGCTTGGGCCGCGGCATCCGCAAAAAGATCCGGTTTTTGTTCCGCTCGTGAGCGCAAGAATTGGAGAGGTGGAGTATTGGAGCGATGGGTTGACGGAACCGGATGCCATCGGATAAGACCGTGGTCGCTTAGAAGGTGGAGTTGGTGGCGCCCATCACTCCAACACTCCATGACTCCATCACGCCAATTCTTCTTCCTCGGAGGTTCCTATGGCAGAGAAATTTAACGTCGGCGGCGTCCTGCTCAACCAGCCGTTTAAGATTCGCCGGCTGGGGCATTTTGGCTTTAACCTCGTCAACATGGACGAAGGACGACGCTTCTACGTCGACCTCCTCGGCTTCAAGGTGTCCGACGTGATGGACTATTCAAAGCGCGCCAAAGACCCGTCGACGATGGTCGGCTTGGGCGACCCCAACGGTTACTTCACCCGCTACGGCACCGACCATCACGCCATGGTTTTGTTCCCCAAGCGAGTGCGCGACGCCCTGGGCCGCACCGAAGCCCCGGGGATCACGGTCAATCAAATCACCTGGCAGGTGGGCAGTTTGAGAGAAGTCGGCGACGCGATCAAATGGTTCAACGAGCGCGGCATCCGGCAGCAACGCTCCGGCCGCGACATGCCAGGCTCCAACTGGCACACCTACCTGTTCGATCCCGACGGCCAGAGCAACGAGCTTTACTACGGCATCGAGCAAATCGGCTGGACCGGTCACAGCAAACCACGCGCGATGTACGACCGCGGTTTTGACAAGCCGCCCGAGCTGCCGCAGATCGCCGAGTTCGACGAAGTGCAACAGGCGCAAGCCAAAGGCGTCGACATCTATTCCGGCTATCGCCACGTCGACGCGCTGCCTGCAACCTACGATGTCGACGGCATCTTGCTGCCGCGGCCGTTTAAAATCGTCCGCATGGGGCCGGTTTACTTGTTCACTGACGAGTTGGAAAAGACGCTATCTTTCTACCGCGACGGCATGGGCTTTACCGTCACCGAGGAAGCGACTTACCAAGGCGAGCGCTGCGTCTACCTGCGCTGCAACACCGAGCATCACGCGGTTGGCCTGCTGCCCATGAAGCTGCGCGACAAGCTCGGCTTTAGCAGCCATTCGAAGTTCACCGCACTCGGCCTGCAGCTCGCTAATTACGGGCAACTAAAAAACGCCATCGCTTTCTTCAAGCAGCACGGCGTCCAAGTGAGCGAGTCGATTCCCGCAGAATTGCACCCCGGCATCGAGTACTCGGCAACGATCCGCGACCCGGACGGTCATATGATTCAGCTCTACTATGCGATTGAACAGATCGGCTGGGACGGCAAAACCAAACCGCAAGCACAGCGCCGAGCGAAAAAGCTCGCCGACTGGCCGGAAAGCTTGGAGAACGACGCCAACGCCTACATGGGCGAGCCCTATCTAGGACCGTGGGGATGAATCGAAGGGTCCGTTTGATGCTGAAAATCCGAGAGGAGTCCTTCGACAAGCTCAGGACGAGCGGAATCCGAGTTGAAATTGTTCATGAAAATCCGTTCATGCTGCCTGTCGAAGCATTCCTAGGGTCGTAAACATACAGGAGCACTGCCATGGAAGAAAAAATTTATTTTCAATCCGACGGTCTGAAACTCGCAGGATTGGTCGATATGCCTGAAGATTACAAAGCCGGTGAGCGCCGCCCGGCGTTTATCATGCTGCACGGCTTCGGCGGCAACAAAGATGGCGAGGGGCAAAAGGTCGTCGGCAAACTGATGGCCAAATGGGGCTACGTTTCGCTGCGCGTCGATTTTCGCGGCTGCGGCGACAGCGAAGGCGAGCGCGGCCGGATTATTTGCCTCGATCAAGTGGCCGACACGCGCAATGCAATCTCCTACATGGCCACCAGACCCGAAGTCGACCCGCAGCGCATCGCGCTGATTGGCAGCAGCTTCGGCGCAGCCGTGGCAGTTTTCACCGGCGGCGCCGACAAGCGCGTCGCCGCGGTGATCTCCTGCGGCGGCTGGGGCGACGGCGAAAGAAAATTTCGCGGCCAACATCCGGGCGAAGAGAAATGGGCCAAGTTCACCAACATGCTCGCCGAAGGCAAGCGCGTACGCTGGCAGACCGGCAAGTCGCTGATGGTGCCGCGCTACGACATCGTGCCGATCCCGGAGAAACTTAGGAATCGCATGAGCCACGGCTCGATCATGGAGTTTCCGGCTGAAACAGCGCAGAGCATGAACGACTTCCGCGCCGACGACCAGGTCGGCAACATCGCGCCGCGGCCACTGCTCTTGCTCCACAGCGCCAACGACTCAGTGACGCCGACCTACGAATCGATCGAAATGTTCAAGAAAGCCGGCCAGCCCACCGAGCTGCACTTACTGTCAGACGTCGATCATTTCACGTTCAACGAACAAAACCCGCGGCTGACTAATATCGTGAAAGAATGGCTGGATAAATACTTCCCCGTGCGGAAACACTGACTGAAATGATCGGATCGGCAATCGAGCCCCGCTTGGCAGCGGGCTCCCGTCGAACTAAATCGCTCCTTGGCCAATCTCAAGAATAGCAGTGCGGCATTCAAAGGTAGCTTCAGCGAGCAAACCGACAATGGCCCCTTCTTCAAGCGACACCTCTGACATCCTCGCCACCGTCAAACGTTACTGGGGCTACGCCAAGCTGCGGCCGCTGCAGGAGCAGGCGATCCGCGCTGGGCTTGAGCAGCGCGATTCTTTGGTCGTTTTGCCCACCGGCGGCGGCAAGTCACTTTGCTACCAAGTCCCAGCGGCGCTGGCGGGGCGCACCGATATCGTCGTCTCACCGCTGATTTCGCTGATGAAAGATCAGGTCGACGGGCTGCGCGAATGCGGCTATCCGGCGGCGGCGCTGTACAGCGGCATGCCGGCCTATGCGCAGCAAGAAACCGAAGAACAGTTTGCCGCCGGCCGCTATCGTCTGCTTTTCGTTGCCCCTGAGCGTTTGCTAACGCCGCGCTTCTTGCAACTGGCTGAGCGCGTCAAGATTCGCGCCTTTGCCATCGATGAAGCCCACTGCATCAGCCACTGGGGCCATGATTTTCGCCCTGAGTATCGCCGGCTGGCGGAACTGAAAACGCGCTTCCCGCAGGCGAGCGTGCAGGCCTACACGGCGACAGCGACCGAGCGGGTGCGCGACGATATCGCGCAGCAGCTAAAACTGAAAAATCCGACTGTGTTGGTCGGTACCTTCGATCGCCCCAACCTGGCCTATCGCATCGTTCCGCGAATCGACGCCCGCCGCCAAGTACTGGAAATCTTACAGCGGCACAAAGGCGAAGCCGCCATCATCTATTGCATCAGCCGCAACGATACTGAATCGATGGCGGACTTTCTGCAGGCCAACAAAATTCGCGCCGCCCATTATCACGCCGGCATGGAAGCCGACGACCGCCGCCGCGCCCAGGACGAATTCGCCGCGGAGGCGCTCGATGTGGTGGCGGCCACTGTCGCCTTCGGCATGGGCATCGACCGTAGCGACGTGCGCTGCGTGATTCACGCGGCCATGCCGAAATCCATCGAGCATTACCAGCAGGAAACCGGCCGCGCCGGGCGCGACGGCTTGCCAGCCGAGTGCGTGCTGCTTTACTCGGCGGCGGACGTCTTACGTTGGGAGGGGCTCATCGAAAAGAGCGCATTGGACACCAAAGAACCGGCCGAAGTGATCGCCGCCTCGCGCCAACTGCTCGATCACATGCGCCGGCTGTGCAACGGCATCCAATGCCGCCACAAAATGCTGTCGGAATACTTTGGCCAGGACTACAACAAACCGAGCTGCGGCGCCTGCGACGTTTGCTTGAATGAAGTTGAAGGATTAGCCGACGCGACCGTCACCGCGCAAAAGATTCTCTCCTGCGTCTACCGCGCCGGCGAGCGCTTCGGCGCCGAACACGTCGTCGACGTCTTGCTCGGCGCCAACACCGAACGGGTGCGCCGCTGGAATCATGAAAAACTTTCGACCCACGGCCTCCTGAAGGGCACCGAGCGCAAGACCCTCACCAACATGATTTATCAACTGATCGACGCCGGCCTGCTCGAACGCAGCACCGACGAGCGGCCGGTGCTCAAACTCAATGCACTGTCTTGGGAAGTGATGCGCAGCCAGCGTCAGGTGCGCCTATTGCAGGCGAAAGAAAAGGTAACCAAGACTCGGGTCGATGAGCACTCGTGGGAGGGGGTCGACAGTGGCCTATTTGAGCACCTGCGCAACCTGCGCCGGGAAATCGCCAGCGAGCGCAACGTGCCGGCCTACGTGATCTTCAGCGACGCCACATTGCGCGACATGGCGCGGCTGCGTCCCAATTCCACGGCAGCAATGTTAGGGGTACGCGGCGTTGGCGACAAGAAACTCGCCGACCTAGGCGAGCGCTTTGTGAACGAAATCAAAAGATACTGTCAAAACGAAGGTCGCAAACTCGAAAGCGAACCCGCATCGCGCCGCTAACTTGGGCGAATCCCAACACTCCATCACCCCATTCTTCTCCCCTACGGCATCTCCTCCAACAACTTGCCGAACCCTTTGACTTTCTGACGCAGGTGCAAGCGCTTCTGCACCGACCAGACACGCGCTGGAACGGGATGGATGACAGGAACTTGCAGATCTTCTTCCAACATATGGATGACATCCAAGCAGCGCCAACCGGTGCCAAGCATATAGACCCCGTCGGCGTTTGGGTGTTTGAGAAAAGCCCGGCGCGTGTGGCCGTAGATTTCCGTCGAAGCCAGCCGGCCGACGTCGGCAAAGTCGACCTTCATGCCTTCCATCGCCAGCACTTCAAAGCCAGCGCTTTGAAAGTAGCGGGTGAACATATCGTTGATGCTGCCGACGAAATAAGTCACCCCGACAAATTTTTTCACGCCGAGCGCACGCAGCGCCTCGACCTGGGTCTGGGCCGCGGTGACAATCGGAATGTTAAATTCTTTCTCCCACTCTTTGGTGATCTTGGCCTCGCCATCGTAGCCGTGAATCATGAACGGCGGCGCGCCTTCGGGATGAATCAGATCGACGCCTTCCTCGGCCAGCTCGGCAACCTTGCCGTGCACGGCGTTCAACGCGGCGCCAAATTCTTCCTCGGTGCCGCGCTTGAAATTCAGATAAACCGGCACCACCCCGACCCCTTCGGGGATGAGGCGAATGAATTCTTCGAGCGATCCCGGACGATGGGTCGGTTTAACCACGCCCACCGTGCCGCGCCAACTCGTGAACACCATGTCCGCTCCTGGTTCGATTGAGGAAATCGCAAAGGCGCAAAGCTCGCCAAGTTCAGCGCGTTTTCATCGCGAACTTTGCGCGCTTTGCGCCTTTGCGCGAAATAATCTTTCTCCGACTCGGTCCTACTTGCCAAACAGCTGCGGGAACTTCGCTTTCATCTGCTTGCGATAATCGTCCGGCACTTCAACAACCTTGGGGAACTCACCGCGCAGCTTGCGATTGTACGGCTGGCAAGCGTCGATCAAAATGCGGTTGTTGAAGTTACCCGGCAGAAACATCGGATCGCGGCCCGACGACCAGGCCTTTTGCACCAGATCGATATCGGTGATCGGGTCGAAGCGCGTGCCCATCGCCCACAGCACCTGATCGATGTCCGAGCAATCGACGTCGTCGTCGACCACCACGGTCCACTTGCCGTTGTAAGCGCCGGCCATGCAGTTCGACGCCACGTGCAAAACGTTGCGCGCATGGCCCGGGTAGCGTTGGCGGATTTGAATCGCCGTAAAGCGCGTCGCCGGCGCCCCTTCGTGGTTCCACACGCCGAGAATTTCTGGTAGGCCACAGGCTTCCAACGCATTCCAGATTTCTGCCGCGCCAGCGATGCCCTTGAGCAAGCCGGTCTCATCCACCGGTTTGTGCTGCGGCGCGCAGGTGAGGATCGGATTGTTGCGATACATGACGGTCTTGACGTCCAAATAGGGCCGCGGCACAACGTCGTCGGAATAGTAACCCATCCACTCACCAAACGGCCCTTCCGGCTTGGCATTGCCAGGAACCGCCTCGCCTTCGATGACGATTTCAGCGTCGGCGGGAATCGGAAATCCGGTATAGGGCCCCTTCACCACTTCGACCGGCTCGCCGCGGATACCGCCAGCGAAATCGTACTCAGAAACGCCGCTCGGCAGCGGACTTGCCGACAACATGTAAAGCAACGGGTCTTGACCGCAGACAATCGCAAATTTGCAGCTCTGGCCGCGCTCGAAGTATTTATCGCGATGAATGCGGCCGTGTTTGCCTTCGGTAATTTGGCAGCCGATCGTCTTGCCGTCGTAAACCTCGCAGCGGTAGGCGCCGAAGTTGTACCACTCAGCGTCAGGGTCTTTGGTGATACACATGTCCGCGGTGCCGACATAGCGGTGCGTGTCGCGTTGGTGGTGGATCGGCACTGGCAGCTTCAACACATCGACCTTGTCGCCCTCCAAGACGTTCTCGAAGATCGGCCCGGTCTTGACCATCTTGGGCTTGATCAACTTCATGTCGGTCATCACATGGTGGTAGGCCTTCACAATGTCCGCTTTGCGCTCGTATTCGAGCGGTAGCCCCAGAGTCAGCGCCACCCTTTTGATCGTTGAGAACTGGCCGTAGAGCGTGCGATGGCCTTTCGGGTAGCCAGGCACTTCGTCAAAGACGATCGCCGGCGCGGTGCCGCGGGCGCTCTCGGTCAACATCTGGGTGATAGCGCCCATCTCACGGTCCCAATGCGCACCGTTGACGGTGAGCAGCTCGCCCATTTTTTCAACCTGTTCGATCCAGTCGCGCAACCCGCGATAGGTCACTGTGCTATGAGCGGTGCCAACCCGTTCCGGACGTGCCATGTATGCCTCCTGAAAAAATAGCTTTCGAAAGATCTCGTCACGATACGTGCCACCCCTATTTTTGTCAAGAAACTCAAGCGATTAGCTCTTGTTTTTCACCGTCATCCGATGTTATGTAGCGAGCGGTGGAGCGGTTGTTCCGAGCGCCTGGGGATGTTTGTAACATGAGGGTCTTATGACTAACAAGCCGCAATACGACCATGAGCTACGTGCCCTCGGTCAGGCACTGGAAGCGGAAGGCATTACAGTATTTGAAATGAAGAGCGAGGCCGGGAAGTATGTTGTCAGTGGCGCCCCGGAAAAGCCGACTTCGCTGTTAGCCAAGCTCAAACAACTGAAGAAAAAAGAAGGGGCACGCACCTTAAGCTTTATGGCTCAAGACCTGCTTCGGCTGCAATGGCAGGGGCAGCATCAGCGCAAAACCCCTAACACCCTACCCGACTTCTACAATCTATCGAACACGCTGCGCACCATCGGTGCCTACTTGGATGCGCAAAACGCCGAGCTGCTTGGTATCGAGAAGCGGCCGCTGTCACTCACGCTGCTTTACAAGAATGACGACGGCCACCCCCACGTCGAAGACCGCACCATCGCGTCATTTTACGAAATTTTCGTCGAACGCTACGGCCAGCGCCAGCGTAGCAGCAGCTACGGCAGCTAAGATGCTCATCTCACCACGAAGCGATTCACGTGCCGACGCGCGCCCATGAATCACGTGGTGAATATTTCCTCTCCGAGTTTTTGTGTCTTTTGCGCTTTTTGCGCTTAAATCTCTTATCCGATTCAGTTGCGGCTCCGCCCTCTTGGGTCAATTCGTTTTCTCGCTGAGCCGGCGGATCAACTCTTGATAAGATGAGTTGCGAATAATGCGGTCAAACTGCGACCGGTAATTTGCGATGATGCTGATGTCTTCCACCACCGCATCGTAGAGTTTCCAGCCGCTTTGGTTCTTCAAAAGCCGGTAGACCACCGACGACTTTTCACCCTTGGCGTCGACCACAAAAGATTCCACTTGCGCCAAATCCCGGTCGATGGTTTCACGGCCAAATACGACTCTTTCGCCGTTGTAAAGTTCCACCTTGTCGGTATAGACGCGCTCGACGAAATTGCGAAACAGTTTGATGAACTCTTCTTGTTCGGCCTTGCTTCGACCGGCCCAATGCTTGCCAAGGGTGCGGCGCGCCATCTCACCGTAATCGAACACAGGGTTCACGGTGTCTCGCAGCAGGTTGAGCTTTTCAGTCCTTTTTTCCTTCGCTTGCAGCCTGGGCTCCTGCAAGATTTCGAGCGCCTTGTCGACCGTGCTCTTCACCAGATCGAGCGGCTCGCCGGCATAAGCCGCCACCGACAATGCAAGTGCGAAGAGCCACAGACACGTAACAAGTAAAAACTGCCTCTTCATCGCCCAATGTCCCGATATCGCCACGATATAGTTCAGGCCCCTTTCTGTTTCAACGCCGCCAAAACCTTCTCCGCGGTGATCGGCAGGGAGGTGATGCGCACGCCCACCGCGTCCTCCACCGCGTTGGCGATGGCTGCCGCAGTGGGAATCAAGGCATGCTCGCCGATGCTCATGCTGTTGTACGGCCCGCTGCCAACGTTGGATTGAACGATTGCCGTGGTCAACTCGGGTACATCTTTTATGTTAGGGATCTTATATTCGCCCAGATTAGCGGTGACCACGCGGCCGTTCTCGTCGTTCAAGAACCCTTCCATGACGCCATAGCCGATCCCCATCACGGCGGCGCCGTCGATCTGCCCTTGATGCGTCAAGGTGTTGAGAATCGTGCCGGTGTTGTGCGCCGTGGTCAGCCGCCGCAGCGTCACCGCACCGGTTTCATCGTCAACTTCCACTTCCGCCACCTGCGCCACCAGCGACGACTCGGGGCCGTCGGACATGTTGGCATAATGCCCTTCGGCGACGATGGGCGCGCCATGGGCGCGCACGATATCGGCCAAACTCATGCGCTGTTCGCGGCGGCCGTGGATCACGCCGCCTTCGTAGACCATCAGTTCCTCCGGCCTTGCATTCATGGCCTGCGCTGCGGCCTGCAGCACCGCTTCACGCGCCTTGACCGCCGCTGCGTAGGCCGACGAGCCGTGCACGCGTGTGCTGCTGCTGCCACGCACGCCGGTGTCTTTGATGACTTTCGAAGTGTCCCAGGGCTCGACGCGGATATCTTCGAGGGACACTTTCAACTCCTGACCGACGATCTGGCGCATGATCGAATAGACGCCAGGCCCGGTGTCGATGACCGCCGATGACAACGTGACTCCACCCTGCTCATCGATTCGAACAAAGGAATAGGACTCGCCGCCCTTCGATACCCAGTTGCCGATGGCACAGCCGAGGCCGATGTTTTTATTTTTCGCCGCGCGCGCATGAGAAACTTCGAGCGCCTTGGCCAGGGTCTCCTCGGGGCGAATGTGATGAATATGCTCACCCAACGGCGCCGGCTCGCCGTCGCGCATAAAGTTCATACGGCGAAACTCGGCCGGGTCCATGCCGAGCTTGCGGGCGATCAGATCGCGCTGGCTTTCGCTGGCGAAAAAGCCCTGCACGTGGCCGGGCGCCCGCATGTAGCCCGCGGGCATTTTATTCGTATAAACGTATCTTTCCTCGACCAGACAGTTGGCAATACGGTATGGACCGGACGCATCGTGTGCGCCGACCAGGTAGCCTTGCGGCCGATAGGAGCTGTAAGCGCCGCTGTCAAATAACAATTCTATATGCTCGGCGATCATCAAACCGTTGCGCTTGACGCCGGTCCTCACTTTGATCAATGCCCCATGGCGCGGATTGCCCGCAATTAACTCCTCACTATAATCGAAGATCACTTTAACCGGCGCGCCGGCGCGCTTGGCAATCTCATAACACAACGCCACATCGTTCGAGTCGCCTTTGCCGCCAAAGTCGCCGCCGACGTAGCAGGGATGCACGACGATCTTCGCCGGCGCGATGTTCACGGCGTTGCCCACTTGATCGCGCAGCGCGTAGGGGCTTTTGGTCGACGCCCAAACTTCGAAGCCCTCTTGGTGAGCGCGCACTACGCAGGCATGCGGCTCGATGTAAGCTTGATGCACCGCCGGCACTTCGAAAGTATTCTCCACCACCAGATCGGATTGGCGAAAGCCTTCAACGACGTCGCCCTTCTTCCAAGTGAGTTGAACCACTGCATTGCTCGGCGTGTGGATTTTTTGCAGCAAACCCTTGTAGCTGCCTACTTCCGGATGTAGCAGCGGCGCCTTGGGCGCAAGCGCTGCCAGCACATCTGTCACAACCGGCAGCTCTTCATATTCGACATCGATGCAGTCGATCGCTTCCTCAGCGTGAGCTTCGCTGTCCGCCGCCACCGCGGCGACCTTCTCGCCGACGAAACGCACCACGTCATCCGCCAACAGCGGCATGTCGATGATCTTCTTGCCGATCTTGATGCCAGCTATTTCTTTTCCGGTGAGCACCACTTTAACGCCGGGCACCGCCTTCGCTCGACTGGTGTCGATGCGTTTGATGCGCGCGTGCGCCAACGGACTGCGCAGTAGCTTCACCCACAACATTCCCGGCAACGCGACGTCCACCGCGTAAACCGCCTTGCCGGCAACTTTCTCTTCGCCTTCCACCCGTGGACTGGGCACTCCTAAGATTGGTTTTTCTGCCATGATGCAACCTCGCGTTTCTCCGTGAATAACTATTCCTTGCGTGCGTTTAAAAAAATGTCCACAACTAATATTGTTTTTGCTTATTTTCTCCTCTGAACTATGATTTCTGGTAGTTACACTAAAAATAATTCTTCTCTGCAAGGGCAAAAAGGAGGACCCAAACGTGGATGATGTAAAGACCCAAATGGAAGGTGTGACGCGGGTATCCCAGCAGCTGGATGAGAAGTTCACCGCCGACGGCGGCGTCCAGAATCTGTTTGGTCTGAACCGCAAGATTCGCACCGCACTGGACCATATCACCATCGGTGATCTGGACGGCATGCTCAATGAAATCCATCGCGCCAAGGAAAACCTGACGCGGCTTCAAGAGAATGTCGTTGAGATCCGGGTGTTGAAAGAAGTATTGAACGCCGGCGCGGTGCGGCCATCGGCCCCGACCAGCGTGGCCAACGGCACCAACGGCACCAACGGCACCAACGGCACCAACGGCACCAACGGCATCAACGGCATCAACGGCATCAATGGCATCAATGGCATCAATGGCAGCAATGGCATCAATGGCATCAATGGCAGCAATGGCAGCAATGGCATCAATGGCAGCAATGGCAGCGTTCGATCCTAAGTTCACGCTACTTTAAAAGACAAACCTCCGCTCCTTCGCTCGTACAACTCCGTCTCTACGGTTTGACATTTTCTGGTTGAGATTTTTCGCTTCCGCTGAAGCGTCGATGGTTTACTTTTAAAAGTAGCTAACCAGCGATGAAGTAGCGGCGTCGGTTAAATTCGACAATGATTAAGTAGGCCTTTAAGCCAACTTGATCTGGCGGTGAGGTGTTGCCTGAGTTATACGGCAACGCCCTGGTGATTTTCGCCCGCTAGTCGGCGGCCGCCTGGGAATTTTGCAGCCGGCTTAACACCGCGCCGAGCGGGCCGGCTTCGACTGCGACGCCGTCAGCGTAAGCGATGGTCTGATTGGAAAATGGTGCGATTCGTGCGCCCGCCGAAAGAATGCCGACAAGGTTCAACGGGTCGGCAGCGGCGACAAGCGCAGGGGTTTGTGTTGCCGGCGCGCGTCGCTCGGCGCGGAGGCGGTCGACCGCGTCGGGCACGGCGAACTGTTCGCCGACGAAGCCGTTGACGAAGCGGCCGTCGCGGATTTCGCCGCGAGCTTCCAAGCGGCGATAGCATTGCAGCAGCTGGCGCCACGCTGGCGCGCCGCTTTCGCGCGCCAAAAGCTCGCGAAAAACCACGCCGTAGCGCAACAGCAGCTGGCGCGCCTGATGTTCAAGGATTTCTTCTTCGTTTGGCACGTGCGTTCCCGGCGCATCGCGCCAAAGCGACCAGCGCCCGACCGGCATGGCGCGCGCCGCGGCTTGGCCGCCGGCGATGATGCGCAGCCGCGAGCGCGGCGCCCGGCGCTGTTTCTCGGGCGTGAGCAGAACGCGCAGCCCGGCGATGCCGTCGCCGGTGGCAACCCCGCGGGCGACCAACTCCCATAGAGATTCCTCGGCTTTGACCTTGAGCAAGCCGGTGCGCCGCGCAATGTCGCTCAAAAACGACGCGCCGTGCTGTGCCAAATAGCGTGCAACCTGGCGCGCCATCGAGGACAGACCCGGCGTTTCTTCGGGCGCGACGGTGCGTGCCGGAAGAAAATAGTCGCGCTCCTCGCGCAGCAAGAAGGCAATCGGAGCGCTGCGCCCCGGCGCGCGCCGGCTACGGCGAACGGGCCGCCCCGGATCTTCTTCATCCCCAATGGGCAGTTCCGAGCGCAGCCGGCCCCAGGCCACCACGCCGGCTAAACAGAGATGTTCCAAGTCCGCCGGATCGTAGTTCTCCACCCGCGCCGGCAGCACATGCTGCTCCCACGCCGGCGCCGGCAATTCCAAGCCTTGCAACTGGCGGATCACTTGCAGCACCCCTTCGCGGCCGCGCGGCTTGGAGGAAGCCGTCACCTGCTGCCAGCGCAGCAAAAACTTCATGAATCCCGTCGGCGCAACCGGCTCGATCTCTTTACGCAGGCGGCCGACGGTCAGGCGGTGAATGCGCGCCAGCAAACCGCGCTCGCACCATTCCGTGCCATTGTCCGCTCCGGTGAAATTGCCGCGCAAAACCACGCCGGCGCTTTCCAGCTGCAGCATGGCGATTTCCACCTGCGCCGTGGTCAGACCAAGTTGGTGCGCCAAGCCGATGATGGTGCATGGGCCTGACACTTCGAGCCAGCCATGAACGATTTTTCTGATCGCCTCGTCGCTCTGAATGGCGGCGCTGGCCAGCTGCGGCGAGAGCATGAGTTTTGGCTGCGTCCGGGCGGCTGGTTCGATCGCTTCGAGCCAATGCAGCCGCTCAGCCGGAACATAGGCTGCAAAGGACGGCGCCGAATCGGCAAGTTCCCAGGTAGCCCGCGTCGCCCGCCCGCTGCGGACAAGCTGCTCCGCCCACTCCCCCCAGGCGCCGGCTTGCTGCGCCGGCAGCCAGCCGACGCCAAGGAGAAAATCATGCAGCTCATCGGCATTGCGCACATCGGGCCATGCCTGCTGGCGGACTTCTTCGATCGCGGCGCTATCCAATTGGCCGAACTCGCGATCGAGCCAAGGGTCGACGCGGCGCAAGGACACCGCCCGCGCGCGTCTTTCCTCCAGCGGCGCGTCGTCAAGGAAAGCGTACGGATTGGCGTTGAGAATTTCGTGGGCCATCGGCGACGGCACCGGCGTGTCGACGCAGACGGTGGCGATCGCGCCGCGCTCGATGCGCGCAATGATCTCGGTCAAGCCGTCACTGTCCATCGCTTCGTGCAAACAGTCGCCAACGGTTTCTTTCACCAAAGGATGATCGGGAATCTCGACGGGACCGACGCGATTGTCCTGGCACATCACTTGCTCGGGAAAAACCGCGGCGAGCAAATCTTCAGCGCGCATGCGCTGGATCGCCACCGGCACTTTTTTGCCGCCGTTGCTGCGCAAGAGCGCCAACGCGCGCGTGGTGTTCCAGCGCCAGCGGTTGGTAAACATCGGCGAGGGCAGCGCTGCTTGAATCAGATCGCGCTCGACGATCGCCGGCCGCAGCATGAGGAAGACGTCGCCCAGAGCAAAAGAATGCTGCTCAACTAAAGAAATATTAACCCCGTCATCGGTGGCCGCCGCCTGGAGCTCGCGGTCGAAGCTGACGCAAAAGCGCTTGCGCAGCGCCATGCCCCAGGCGCGGTTGATGCGCCCGCCCCACGGCGAATGAATGACCAGCTGCATGCCGCCGGCTTCGTCGAAAAAGCGCTCCGCAACAATCCGCTCCTGCGTCGGCACGGTGCCGAGCACCGCACAGGTCTCCTTGACGTAGCTCACCAACTGCTCGGCGGCGGCCGGCGCAATGCCGCATTGGTCGACCAGCCACTGCGCGGCCAGGTGCGGTTCGTGACGCCGGCCAGCGATTTCCTCGCGCAGCTCGGAAACCGCCTGTGACAGCTCCACTGTGCGCCCGGGCGCTTCGCCGAGCCAAAACGGAATGGTCGGCGGCAAGCCTTGGGCATCTTCGACCCAAACTTTGCCCGAGCCGACGCGGCGAATGCGCCAGGAACGGTTGCCCAAAAGAAAAATATCGCCGGCCAGACTTTCAATAGCGAAATCTTCATGCACGGTCCCGACAAATGTCTCATCGGGAAACTCAACGACATTGTAGTCGGCGACATCGGGAATCGCGCCGCCATTGGTGATGGCGATCAGCCGCGCGCCGCGCCGCGGCCGCAGCATGCCGTGCACCCGATCGCGATGGATATGCGCGCTCCTGCGGCTGCGCCGCGTTGAAATGCCTTCCGAAAGCATTTCCAACAGCTGCTCGAATTCTTCGCGTTTAAGATCGCGGTAGGGATAGGCGCGCCGCACCAGGCGCCAGAGCGCTTCTTCGGCGATGCCGCCGCTTTCGCCATCATCTTTTTTGCTCGTCACCGCGGCGCTCGCCACGGTGGCCACCATTTGCTGGGCGAGAATATCGAGCGGTTTCTCGCGCACCCAAAGACGATCGAGGGCGCCGGCGCGAATGGCGCGAATGCCGGCGGCGCATTCGACTAAATCGTCGCGCGTCAACGGGTAAAACAATCCTTTTGGCGTGGCGCCGCGCCAGTGGCCCGAGCGGCCGACACGCTGCAGCAAGACTCCGAGAGAGCGGGCCGAGCCGATCTGACAAACCAAATCGACGTGGCCGATATCGATGCCTAGCTCCAACGATGCAGTAGCCACGACGACCGGAAGCGCACCTGACTTCAATCGCTCTTCCACCGACAACCGCGTCTTGCGCGACAAACTGCCATGATGGGCGCCGACTTTATCCTCGCCCAAGCGCTCACTCAATTGGTGCGCCACCCGTTCGACCAAGCGCCGGGTGTTGACGAAAACCAGCGTCGTCCGATGCGCTTTGACCTGCGCGACCATCTTGTCGAAGATCTCCGCCCAGATTTCATGGCGCACGATGGGCCCAAGCTCTTGATCGGGCAGCTCGACCGACATTTCCATTTCGCGTTTGTGGCCGGTGTCGACGATGGTGCATTTTGGCGCGCCATTGGCATCGATGCGCTCGCTGCCGACCAACAGACGCGCGACCTCTTCAATAGGTTTTTGTGTCGCGCTGAGGCCAATGCGCTGCAACGGCTGTTCGGCTAGAGCATCGAGCCGCTCCAACGTCAGCGCCAAATGGGCGCCGCGCTTGTCTTGGGCGACCGCGTGGATTTCATCGACGATGACGGTCTCCGCAGTCTTAAGAAAGCGACGGCTTTTTTCGGCCGTAAGCAAAATGTAGAGCGATTCGGGGGTGGTGATCAAAATATGCGGCGGCTTTTTCACCATCGCCTGGCGCTCGTGCGCCGGCGTGTCGCCGGAGCGCACCGCCACGCGGAGGGTCGGCAGCAGCACGCCTTCCTTGCCGGCCAGCTCGTAGATTTCTTCGAGCGGCTGCTGCAAATTTTTGGCGATGTCATTGCCCAAGGCTTTGAGCGGCGAGACGTAGACGACGCTGGTGCGATCGTCGAGGGTGCCGTCGAGCGCGCGCTTGATCAGCCGATCCACCGACCAAAGAAAGGCCGCCAGGGTCTTACCGGAGCCGGTGGGCGCAGCGATGAGCGTCGACTTCCCGGCGGCGATCGAGCCCCAGCCCAACTCCTGAGGCGGCGTCGGATCTTTGAAGCGCTCGACAAACCAGCGTTCGACGAGGGGATGAAAATGCGTCAGCAACTGAGATTCCAATCGGAAAATTCAGCGTAAAAGGAAAACCCAAAGGGGTCAACAAACCCGGGAGTGATGATGGTTCCCGTGGTTAGGCACCTGGTGAAATTTCAGCAGGAAAGATTCACCACGAAGCACGCACGAAGAGCACCAAGGTCGGAAAGAAACACTCCTTCTCCGAACTTCGTGTGCTTCGTGCCTTCGTGGTGAAACATCTTTATGAGCTGAACGTCGACGTCACTTTCTGACGCCCGCCGTTTTCCGTGTACTCCTCTTCGTAGAAAAGCCCCAGCGCTTCGAGCACCGGCGCGTCTTGAATCGAGAACAGCACCGCATCTTCGCTCGCCGAGGTATTGGCGTGCTCATGCACGGCCCAGGGCGGCAGCACGACGATGTCGTTCTTGCGCCAGTTGAATTGCTTGCCATCGATGATCGTCATGCCCTGGCCCTGCACGACATGATAGACCGCGCTGCCGGTGTGGCGGTGCGCCTTGGTGTGTTCGCCGCCGCGCAGTAGCTGAATGCGGCAAGCCATGGTCGGCATCACTGACCCGCCGGTCTGCGGATGGCGATATTCCATCGCTACGCCGTCGAACGGACTGCCGGCTTCGCTGCGCAGCCCATCCAATGCCTGCCAAGTTTCTTTCCATGAGTAGAGCAGCAGCGGCGAGGCTTTCGATTTCTCCTTGACCCAAGTCGGATTGAGCGGCGCGTAGCCGTACATATTTTTCGAGGCATTAGCCGGCCGGCTCGCGGGCACTTGCGTTGCCGTGTAGAACTGAAAAAACATCGCTTCGACGTTGGCAATCAGCGGAATGTCGAGCCCGTCCATCCAGACGATCCGCTGCTTGGTTTCGTTGCCATGATCGTGCCACGACCAGCTCGGCGTGAGAATCAAATCGCCCGGCTCCATAAACACTTTCTCGCCATCCACCGCCGTATAGGCGCCACTGCCTTCGATGATAAACCGGATCGCCGTCGGCGTGTGGCGATGAGCGCGCGCCACCTCGCCGGGCAGCAAGACTTGCACCGCGGCGATCAAGTTATTGGTCGTCGCCCAGCGCCCGCTCAAACCGGGGTTGAACAGTTGCAGCGCGCGCCGCTCGTCGCCCACCGGCACGGCCTGGGTCGACTCCGTAACGATCGGCTCCAGCACCGACCACAGCCACATATGGGCACTCATCTTGGGCTGTGGCTGCGGCGTCATTTGACTCGCCAGCTCCCACAAGCCGTACATGTTGGCGGCGTGCATTTTCTTATGAAACGCTTCGCGAAGCGCGCTCGACTGATCTTCAGCTTTCATACTGCTTCTCCTTGGCCTTGTGACCTGTCGCTCCGTTCTAGGTAATACCTAGCCGCGCCCATCGTCAAGCAGGAGCCTGGCTCGCTGGTTGACTGAGCAAAGGACTACGAGCGGAGCAATAGAGTGACCTCTGAGCAACTGAATCTAGAGAGAATTAAACCGGAAAGCGTTAGGACAAGTCGGGCTTATAGCCATCCGGGCAAGTGTCCCCGACTAAAACTTTACGATTTTCAACTTCGCGCGTTTACGGTGCGCCATACGCGCCACTGCCTTCGCGGCCAGGGTGTCGGCAGCCGCTTCGGCATCTCTGATAATCGCTTCGATTCTTTCTGGTGCGATGCCGCGACGGATCAGCCCCTCGATAACCGGCTTCTTGCGCAGCGATTTGACCGCTTTCCGAATTTCGCCGGCGTCGGCCAACAGGTCTTTTGGCAGGCTCGTCATGCTGCGCTCTTTATCGGGTTTCGCTAGGTGGTGCAAACCACTGCCATTTCCCATCAACGCTGCTCAGCTAAAGTTGTGGCGTGGCACAAATCGCAAAATTTGATCTTCGAGCCAAACCCTTGACGTCGGTGGAACTTCTGCCCTACTGTGCGGCTCGACGCCGCGGAGGAACCATGAAACGAGTGATCGTGCTTGCGCTAGCGTTGCTGAGTATGCTGGCGGCGGGCGCCCACGCCCAGGAGCGCATGCGCATCGCCTGGGCCGGCGCAACGCCGACCAATGCGCCTATTTGGGTCGTCGAAGAGCGCAAGCTGCTCGCCAAGCATGGGCTCACCGGCGAAATTATCAGCATCAGCGCCAGCCCCATCGCCATGCAGGCGCTGATGTCGGGCGAGCTGGATGTAACGGTAACGTCGGTGACCAGCGTCGTGCCGACGCGCAGCGGCGGCGCCGACACGGTGATGATCCTTGGCATGGTGCCAAGCTTTCCAGACTATCTGGTCACGATCCCCAGCGTCACCACTATCGAGCAACTCAAAGGCAAGAGCGGCGGCGTCAATCGCTTGGGCAGCACCTCCGACCTCGGCATTCGGCTGGCGCTGAGAAAGCTCGGCATTGACCCCGACAAGGACGTAAAAATCTTTTCCATCGGCGCGGCGCCCGAGCGTTTCGCCGCGCTGTCGAAAGGCGTTATTCAATTCACGTCGATGGCCGAGCCGTTCACCCGCGAAGCGGAAAAACTTGGCTTCCGCACGCTGCAAAGCTTCATCGGCCTGAAGATTCCCTTTTGGTACAACGCCGTGCTGTCGCGCGAGGCCATCATCAAAGCGCGCCGCCCGGCGCTCTTGCGCCTCACCCGCGCCATGATGGAAGCGGTTCACTTCATCAAAACCCAAAAAGAACCCACCAAAGCGATCTTCGCCAAGAAGATGCGCATCACCGACAACGAAAGCCTGGAGCGTGCATATCGCGACTTCGCGCCCATGTATCCGGAAAACCTGGCGATCACACCAGACGGCGTGAAGACCTTGCTCGACGATTTGGCGCCAAAGAATCCCAAACTCGCCAACGCCGACCCGCGCAGTTTCCTCGACAACAGCCTGGTGCAGGAAGTGGAGGCGTCGGGGTTTTTAAGGCAACTTTATCAACGTTAGAGGAGCCGATATGAGAATCGTAGCCGCCGTGCTCTATTCGTCGATCTGGCTTTTCCCCGCGATGGTTCGCGCGCAGAATCTCGAACCGATTCACGTCGCGCTCACCACGCGCTCGTTTCAATACGTCATTTTTCCTCTGGCGCAGGAGCGCGGCTATCTCAAGGAAGAAGGCATCGACTTGCGTATCGTCATGATGCAGACCACGCCCGGTCTACAAGCACTGGTCTCAGGACAAATCCAGTTTTCCGGCGCCGGCAGTAGCGCGCTCGTCGCCATCGCCAAAGGCAACGCGCCGTTGAAGACCGTGCTGGCGGTCAACGACAAAGTGCATCAATGGATGGTCGGGCGCCCCGGCGTTACGACGATAAAAGACTTGAAAGGCAAAAAACTCGGCGTCACGGGGCTGGCCTCGGCGGCGGTTTTCATGTTTCGCCAGTTGGCGCCCAAACAGGGCGTCGACCCCAATAAGGATATCACCTACATCACCATGCCGACCGGCAATCGCCTGGCCATGCTCCAGTCCGGCGTCATCGACGCCATGATCGTCGGCAATGAGGACCGTTATCCGGCTCTCGACCAAGGCAATAAAGAAATTCTCTATTTCGGCAACGAGGTAAAGAATTCTTGGGGCACGGTGGCAACCTCCGATCGCTTTCTGAAGGAACAGCCCAAGCTGGCCGCCGGCTTCATGCGCGCGACATTGAAAGGGCTAAGAGTTCTGCGCCGCGACAAAGAAGCGGCGGTGGCCTCGTTCACGCGCTTCACCAAGCAGCCGCGCTCGATCGCCGCGCGCATGTACGACGACCTGATCAACACCTTTACCGCCAACGGCGCGGTCGACGAAGAAATCCAGCGCAACGATCTCGCTATCATTCAGCAGATTGCCGACGTCAAGGAACCGGTTCCACTGAGCCGAGCTTATGATTTTTCATTGGCATTGGAAGCTGATCAGCAGCTGACGCGTGCTAACTGGCGACCCTAGTCCTCGCTTCGCTCGGAATTTCAAATTGCCAATTTTAGATTTCAGATTATGATTGCGGCGATTATAAGGAGTTTGTTCATGGTCTGTAACGTACTTCTATTATTTGTTTTCTTCGCACTCAGCCCACGCGTGGCCGCTGCTCTCGATACGGTCACTGCGGCACTCACCTCAAAGGCTTTTCAATATGTCCCGCTGGCCATCGCCCAGGAGCGCGGCTACATGAAAGAAGAAGGGTTGGAGCTGAAATTAACCTACATGCAAAACGCCCCGGGGCTGCAGGCATTGATCGTCAACGCCGTGCAGTTTTCCGGCTCGGGCAGCAGCGCGCTGGTGGCGATTTCCAAAGGCAACGCGCCGCTGCGCACCATTCTCGCCTTCAACGATCAAGTGCTGCAGTGGATCGTGGCGCGGCCCAACATCAAGACTTTGCGCGACCTGAGCGGCAAGAAAGTCGCCACCACCGGGGTCGCCTCCATTGCGGCTTTCATGTTTCGCGACATTCTGACCAAGAACAACATTCCTAAAGACATCGTGCTCATCGATCCCGGTCCGGTAAACCGTCTGCCATCGCTCCTCTCTGGCGCGGTCGACGCCGCCATCGTCAGCCCCGAGGAGCGCTACGCCGCTTTGGATCAAGGCATGCGCGATCTGCTATTTGTCGGCAAAGCCGTCAAAAACTCCTGGGGCACCTTCGCCACCTCGGAGAAATTCTTGAAGGAACAGCCCAAGCAGCTCGCCGGCTTCGTCCGCGCGGTGGTCAAAGGCTTGCGCGTCGCCCGCACCGAGCGCGAAGCGACCATCGCCGCTATCACCAAATTCAGCGAGCTCGACAGGGTTCTCGCCACGCGCATGTACGACGACCTGGTGGGAACTTTCACTAAAGCGGGCTACGTCGACGAGCAGACGCAGAAGAACGATCTCGCGATCGTCGCCCAGGTTGCGGAAGTCAATCACATCGTGCCGCCACAGCGCGCTTACGATTTCAGTTTTGCGATTCAGGCTGAGCAGCAACTGAACAAGCAAGGCTGGAAACCGTAGCACATTTCGTTTGACAGCTTTTGTCGGCAGCCCGTAAACTTCGAGTTGCAGCAAATCTCAACTTGGAGGAGTTGTCATGGCGAAAGGAATCTCAATCCACATCGGTTTGAATCACGTCGACCCCAAACACTATCAAGGCTGGGATGGCGCTCTGAACGCGTGCATCGCCCATGCCAAGGACATGCGCGCGCTGGCGATCAAGAAGGGCTTCACCGGCAACACACTGCTGACGGAAGGCCAAGCCACTGCCGCGGCGGTGACGGCGGTCATCCAAGACGCGGCAAAAAAACTCAGCAAGGGCGACATGCTCTTTCTCACCTATTCGGGCCACGGCGGCCAGGTGCGCGACACCAACAGCGACGAGAAAGACAACGATCGCATGGATGAAACCTGGGTGCTGTACAACCGGCAGTTGGTCGACGACGAGCTGCATAATCTTTGGGCCAAGTTCAAAGTCGGCGTGCGCATCCTCGTGCTATCCGATAGCTGCCACAGCGGCACGGTAACCAGAAACATTCCGATGTTCATGGGTCGTGGGGCGAAGCCTCGAGCCATGCCGCGTCCGATCGGCATAAAAGTTGAGAGGGCCAACACCGCGCTCTACCGCGACATTCAGAAGAACAACCGCGGCACCGAGAATGTGAAGGTCGGCGCGAGCGTCTTATTGATCTCCGGCTGCCAAGACAATCAAACGTCGATGGACGGCGAAAAAAATGGCGCCTTCACCGGCACCCTCAAGAAAGTATGGAACGGCGGCAAGTTCACCGGCGACTATCGCAAGTTCCGCGATAAAATCGTCTCGCTGCTGCCAGCCACGCAAACGCCCAATTATTATTTTGTCGGCGCCGCCAACAGCGCCTTCGAAAAGCAGAAACCGTTCACGATCTAACGCTGCCGGTTGGCCGGCGAATTCCAATCTAGCCTGATCAAGGCGCCCGGCGCCTTGACTAGCGTCCGCTCCTGGTGGAGAATCCGAAACGCGCGCCTTGGCGGATTGTCCCCCAGGAAGTAAAAGACAACGCGAAGAAAATCGCGGCTTACTGGAAGACCTTGTGCGAGAAATATCCGCTGGCGCAGGAGCAAGTGAGGAAGTCTGCGTAGCTCAGGCGATCAGACGGATTAGACCGATCAGTCAAATCTCAGAGAGGAAACTAAAATGAGCGAACAAAAAATTATCGATGGCGATGGTCATGTCGTCGAAGACATCACCTCCATCGTCAAGTACATGCCACAGGACTACGTCGCGCGCAGCTTCTCCGAAGCACGCGGCAAAAACCCGTTTCCACCCATCGACCATTTGCACTCGGCCAACCGCCACATCACCCCTCCCGGCGCCTTCGCCAACGTTGGCCGTGAAGGTTGGGAGTTGTTTCTCGAAGACGTTGGCATCGGCACCACCGTGCTCTACACCAGCGCTGGGTTAGCGTTTGGCAAGATCGTCAGCCGCGACTGGGCCATCGAGTTGGCGCGCGCCTACAACAACTGGATGTACGACACCTATGTATCCAAGAGCCCGAAGTTCAAGGCGATGGGCCTGATCCCGCTGCAAGAACCGGCTGAAGCAGTGATCGAGCTGCGCCGCATGGTGCGTGACTTGGGATTCAGCGGCGCCATGCTGCCGTCCATGGGCGTCAACATGCCGCATCTCGGTTCGGAGAAATATTGGCCGATCTACGGCGAAGCGGAGCGGCTCGGCTGTGCCATCGCCATCCACGGTGGCGCGCATGAGAATTTGCTCATGGACGATATGAGCCCCTACGCCGTGCCCAACGCGCTCGGCCATCCAATGAGCCAGATGATCCAGTTTGCGGGTATTATTTTTAACGGCGTCTTCGACAAGTTCCCCGGCCTGCGCATCGGCTTCATGGAAGCCGGCACGGCGTGGCTGCTCACCTGCATGGAGCGCTTCAACGGCTCGTGGGACAGCCACGTGCAACACGACCCGCGCGGCCGCTTTCTGCAACTGAAAAAAGGCGAGAAACTGAAAGACTACATCAACCGCCACATCGACGAGGGCCGCATCTTCGTCGGCTGCGAAGGCGAAGAGCTGACGATTACCGAGGCAGTGAGCATCACCGGCAACAAACCCTATCTGTTCTCGTCGGACTATCCGCACGAAGTCGACGCAGCCACTTGCAAACATGAGCTGCAAGAGCTGCGCGAGAATCGTAATTTGAAGCAGGAAGACAAGGACGCTATTCTGTTCAACAACGCGAAGAGATTTTATCAGTTGGCGAATTAAATGATCTTGACCGATCGGTCGGATCCGTCGGATCGGTCCGATCAAGAGGGAAATCCCATGAGCAACAAAAAGCACAAAATCATCGACGGCGACGGCCATGTGGTCGAATCGCACACCGACATCGCGGCACGCATGCCGCAAATCTACCGCGAGCGCTTCGGTTCGGCGCGCGGGCCGTATCCACCCAACGATCATCTGCATGCCGCCAACGCGCACACATTGCCCGAAGGAGCGTTCGCCAAAGTTGGCCGCGAAGGTTGGGTCGACTTTATGGAAGACGTCGGCCTGACCAGCGCCGTGCTCTATCCGACCAACGGTTTGTCCTTTGGCCGCGTAGTGAGTCTAGACTGGGCGATCGAACTAGCCAAAGCCTACAACGACTGGATGCATGACGAGTATCTAAGCAAGAGCTCACGCTTTCAGGCGCTGAGTTTGATTCCCTTGCAGGAGCCAGCCGAAGCCGTGAAAGAACTTCGCCGCAGCGTCAAAGAACTGGGGTTCTGCGGCGCCATGCTGCCCAGCACCGGTGTCTACGGCGCGCAGAATCATCTCGGCGACGACAAGTACTGGCCAATCTACGAAGAGGCCAATCGCCTCAAATGCTGCATCGGCATTCACGGCGGCGTGCATGACAACATGGGATTGGACGACATGACGCCCTACGCACCGGTGAACGCGCTGGGCCATCCGTTCGGCCAGGGTGTCAACTTCGGCGGCATCCTGTTCAACGGCGTCTTCGACAAATTTCCCAACGTCCGCTTCGGCTTCATGGAAGCCGGCTGCGGCTGGTTCGTCGGCTGCGTCGAGCGTTTCGAGCGCGCCTGGTTCAGCCACGTACAGTACGACCCGCGCGGCCGTTTCATCAAGCTGCGCGAAAAAGAATCGATCATGGATTATGTGAAGCGCCAGATCGAAGAAGACCGCATCTTCGTCGGCGTCGAAGGCGATGAGCTAACACTCCCCTTCGCCATCAGCGTGTTTGGCAACAAGCCCTTCGTCTTCTCGTCGGATTTTCCGCACGAGGTCAATAACGAAACCTGCAAAGAAGAACTTGAAGAATTGGACGAAAACAAACGGTTAACCAAAGAAGACAAAGACGGCGTGCGCTATAGAAACGCCGAGCGATTCTACGGACTACCGACGAATTAGGAATATTTAACCGCAAGGAACGCAGAGAACGCAAAGAAAAAATTGTAAGGGCGGGTCTAAGACCCGCCCTTTTTGCGTGCAAATAAAATCTGCCCTCACCTTACCCTCTCCCAGAAGACTGGGCGAGGGTAATACATGTCGGAAGAACTGTTGTGAAAATGATCTTATTTTTTCTAACTGCCATTCTTGGGTTAACAGGCGTCAGCCAAGCCCAGCCCCTCACCACCTTTCGCGTCGCTAACGGCACCTCCGGTGAAAACCCGGCAGTACTCTGGGTCGGCGTCGATCAGGGCATCTTCCGTAAGCACGGCCTCAACGTCGAAGTTGTCTTCATGCGCACCGGCCCGCTGGCCATGTCGGCCCTAGTCTCAGGCGACGTCTCTGCGGTGCTCACCAGCTCGAACAACGTCCTGAACGTCGCCGTCGGCGGCTTGGACGTGGTCGCGGTCGCGACTTTGATTAACAAACCGGAAGGCGATTTCATCGCCCGGCCGGAAATCAAAAGGCCAGAAGAATTGCGCGGCAAGCAAGTCGCCATCCAGAGCATCGGCGGCGGCGGTTGGGCCAACAACATGCTCGCGTTGGACCACATGGGCCTGGACCCGGAGCGCGACCACATCAATTTTATCGTCCTGGGCGACCAAGCGTCGCGCATTCAGTCGTTGGAAAACGGCCGCGCCCACGCCTCGTGGATGGGCCCGACGTTTAGCGCGCCGCTCAAGAAAAAAGGCTTCACCGTCCTGCTCGATCTCGCCAAAGCGCCGATCCCCTATCTCGGCTCGTCGCTGATCGCCAAGCGCAGCACCTTTCGCCAGGAGCAAAAGCTCTACGAGAACATGATGAAAGGCACGCTCGATGCCATGCGCTTCTTCGTCAAACCGGAAAACAAACAAGCGGTGATGAAATCGATAGCGCGCGTACTCCGGTTGCCACGGATCGAAGATGCCGAGAGCGGCTACTATGGTTTATTGGCGACTTACAGCACTGACCTAAAACCAAAACACGAAGGCGTGAAAAAGATTCACGCGATCCTGTCGCGCACCAATCCAAAGCTGAAAGACTTCAAGCCCGAAACCATCATCGATGACAGCTTAATTCAGAAGATTCACGCCAGCGGGTATTGATGAGCCCTTGCAGGAGGTCAATATGATCGCCCACGTCGGAATCACCGTTAGTGACATCGAGAAGAGCAAAAAGTTCTACATCGCCGCGCTCAAGCCGATCGGCTGCGAGATGATCCGCGAATACGGCGTGACGCCGACGCGGCCCACGGCGAGTGCGGGCTTCGGCGAGCCGCCGCGTGCCGACCTGTGGATTTACCACGGCACGCCGCGCGACACGACCACGCACATTGCATTTCAAGTGAACAAGCGAGAGCTAGTGGATGCGTTCTATGAGGCGGCGATGGCCGCCGGTGGCAGAGACAACGGCAGCCCCGGCCCGCGGCCACAGTACAGCGAGAACTATTACGGGGCGTTCGTGTTGGACCCGGACGGGTACAATATCGAGGCAGTATGTCGGGAGCCGGTCAGCAGCTAATCTTTGATTCTGCTAAAAAACCCTTCGGAGTCCTTCGACAGGCTCAGAGCCTGTCCTGAGTTCATCGAAGGAACGAACGGAATCGGAGTCGAAAACGTTAACCAAAAATCCGTTCATGCTGAGCCCGTCGAAGCATTCTTTGGGGTTTTCAGCGGAATCAATCTTTGTCATCTGATTCCTACTATTGCCTATTGCCCACTACCTATTGCCTATTTCATTTGGCAGCCACAACGGTTATTTCCACCATCGTCCCCGGCGTGAGCACCGCTCCGACGGCCGTGCGCGTCGGTAGATTCGATCGATCGACCCAGGCCATCCAGGATTCGTTCATGTCATCCTTCAGGCTGGCGTCTTGCATGTAGACAGTCGCGCTCAAAATGCGCGACTTGTTGGTGCCCGCTTGCGCCAACACGGCATCGATCTTTTTCAGCACCTGCGCCGTTTGGCCCTTCATATCAAGGTTCTTGTCATCGGCCACCATGCCCGAGCAGTAAACCAGATCGCCGAACACGGCGGCATTGCAGTTCCATTCGCGCGGATTGATACGCTTGATGTCCATGTGAGCCTCCGAGAGATTCTTACTTTTGCCTATTGCCTCTTGCCTAGATTGCTGGTCTCCGTTCATACCACTTCATCGCTTGCTGATACGTATACCCTGCGCGCAAGACTGTCACCTCATCAAACGGTTTGCCAACAATCTGTAACGCGATCGGCAAATTGCTATCTGAAAATCCGCAGGGCACCGACAGCGTCGGTAGACCGGTTAAATTAAACGGCCCATGGTATTCCGGCACGACATGTTTGAATAGCGTATCGATCGGCCCAACTTCCTCGACCCGCGGCGCCGGGCCCGACTGATTGGGCAGCGCCAGGCAATCGAGCTTCTGAAACACTTCAGCCAGCTCGGCGCGGCAGCGGCTGCGCACGCGCTGCGCCTGGATGTAATCGGCGGAGTTGGTCAGCAAACCGAGATAAATCCGTGCGCGCCGCTGCGCCGCACCGCTCTTCAGAATTTCGGCGGCGGAGCTTTTGTGCGCCGCCCAGAATTCGTTGTAGTAGATGACGGCGTTGGCAATGGTCGCGAGATTGAGCGTCGGAATTTTTACTTCTTCGACACGCGCGCCCAAGGCTTTGAGCTGCGCTGTCGCTTCCTCGACCCGTTTTAGAACGATCGGATCCGTGCGCGGTGCGCATTCGTCGATATAGTCGCGCGGCACGCCGACGCGCAGCCCTTTGATGTCTTCACGAATGCTGCTCGCATAGTCGGTGGTCGGCTGGCTGCTCGACGTCGGATCGTTGGGATCGTGCCCCGCGAGCGCGTTGAGCATATGCGCCAGATCTTCGACCATGCGCGCCATCGGGCCGCAGTGGTCGAGCGACCAACTGAGCGGCGCGAGACCATAACGGCTGACGCGGCCATAGGTCGCTTTCAAACCGGCGATGCCGCAAAACGCCGATGGGTTGCGAATCGAACCGGCGGTGTCTTCGCCGAGCGACCCCAAGCACATGCCGCCGGCGACGGCGGCACCGGAACCCGTGCTCGAACCTCCGGTGATGTGGGCCGTGTTCCATGGATTGCGCGGCTGCGGCAGCTCAGGGCCCGGCATGCTACTCATGTGCAGCTTGCCCAACAAGACCGCGCCTGCGTCTTTCAATTTGCGCACCGGTGTCGCGTCGCCGACGCCTTTGGTGAACTGCCGCACGCGTGCCTGCGCGCCTTCGACATCGAGCTGATCTTTCACCGCGAACGGAATGCCGTGCATCGGGCCGCGCCAGTTGCCTTTGGCAATCTCCGCTTCGGCATTACGCGCTGCAGCCATCGCCCCTTCGGCCATGAGATTGATAAACGCGTGCAGCTGCCCGTCGACCTTATCGATGCGATCAAGCACCGCCCGCGTTAATTCCACCGGTGAAAGTTTTTTGTCTTTGATGAGCTGTTGCGCTTCGTGAATTGACAGGTAGTAGAGCGGTTTTTCCGGGGTGGCCATAATTAACCTCCGAAAATTTTCAATTTCCATTGTCCATTTTCAATTATTTATTCGCCCACTCGGGACGAAATACCGGCCCCAATTCTTCCGATCCAAGATTTACCGAGTGAAGCGTCTTCAACGTCGACATGTAGAGCTCGATGATGTCGCTGAACTGTTCTAAGTCGCCTGGCTTGGCTTCCAACCCTTCGCGGGCGAGCACAGCCTTCAAGTTAGCTTCAATCAATTTGTCCATCGCTGCCTCCAACTCGGAGCCCTTCGACAATCTCAGAACGAACGGACAAGAAAATAGCTACCCCAAAACCCGTTCCTGCTGAGCTTGTCGAAGCATGCTCCTGGCCTTTAGATTCTCTATCTCGGCTGCATCACCACATCGACAACCACCGGCTTGCCGGACTCGACAATCGGAATCGCCTTGTCCAACGCTGGACCAATCTCGTTTGGTTCGGTGATCGGACCAAACGCTTGGACGCCGAAAGCGCGCGCAATCGTGCACAGATCGGGAACCGGATCTTCGATGCGAATGCCGATGCCTTTGTTCTGCACCGGTCGATCACGCCAGCGCGCCATCCGTTCCTGATGTTCTTCGTCGTTGTAGTAGGAATGGTTGTTCATCACTGCGACCAGCAGCGGGATATCGTACTTCGCCGCCGTCCATAGCGCATTGGAGGTCATCAAAAAATCGCCGTCGCCGAGCAAACTCACGCACAAACGACCGCTGCCCTTAAACCCGAGAGCGGAACCGATCGACGAAGGCAAACCATAGCCCACGCCCCCACCGCGACCGCCGCCCATGCCATGGGCCGGCTCGGTGATCTCGATGGCTTCGCGCCAGCGCCGTCCATGGTCACCCACCAGCGCCCAAGACTTTCCTTGCACGCGCTGGTTAATCTCGCTAAAAAAGCGCGCCTGCGAGATCGGTTTTTCGTCCCAGGTTTTTTTGATCCACTCCTGGCTCTTCTTGCGCGTCTCGTTGTAGATCCCTTCAACTTTGGCGCGCCGGCTTTGTACTTTCGACGCGGCGTTGCTCGCGCCCAAACGCTCGCGCACCTGCTCCAGCAATAGCGGCAACGTCACCGCGCAATCCGCCGCCATCGGCACATGCACCGGCAGGAGCCACATGTTGTCGCTTACCCAGCTCTGCTTTTCGAGATCGAGCATGGTGATATGAATGATCTGACACTTGGGCGAGACGATGGGCGCAAAGTTACCGCGCTCGCGCACCGACGGCCCGAGCGGCACGCCGAGACTCGGCACGTCCAAAGCCAAAACTACATCGGCCGGCTGCAGCGCCGCTTCGCGGGCGTTGGTCAAATTTAATGGATGGGTGCTGGGAAAACCGTAGCGGCCATCGGCGTCGACCACCGCGGCACCTAAGGCTTCGGCAAGATCAAGCAGCGGCGGCAGCGCTTTCGGATTGCGCCCCAATTCACCGGCGACAATCACCGGCCATTCGGCTTCGGCTAAGAACCGCGCGGCATTGCGCAACTGTTCAGGATTGGGCCCCGGCGCCGCCGGCGGCCGGAAAAGCTGCGCGTGGGGAACCGTCATCGGCTTACTGACCTGCGCCTCCTGTACATCGGTATCGAGGCAGATATAAACCGGTCCTTTGGGATCGGTCATGGCGAAACGGTAAGCTTTTAGGAAGGACTCGGCGACTGCATCGACGGTCGCTGGTTGGTCGTCGAACTTGGTGTAGTCGCGCACCGCTAGCCCCTGCACCAACGCGGTATGCACCCAGTCGGTCGAACGCCGCTGGGTTGTATCTTGCGGCCCGCCGCCGCCGAGGTTGAGAATCGGTGTGCGATCACACCAGGCGTTGAAAATCGCCATGCTCGCGTGCTGCAAACCGACGACGTTGTGCAAACCAGTCGCCATGATCTCGCCGGTGGCGCGCGCATAGCCGTTGGCAATCGCCACGGCGATCTCCTCGTGCGTGCACATGATCATCTGAATCTCTTTGCCGGCCTCGAAATTGACCAGCGAATCGTGCAGGCCACGATAGCTCGCGCCGGGATTGAGCGCGATATATTTGATCCCCAACTCGCGCAGTACTTCGACCATCAGATCGGAGCCATACTGCGCCTTGCTCTTACTGCCAATGCCCGCGGCCCAAGCCTCCGCGCCGCCTTTAGGTGCCTTTGCCACTCTGCCTCCGTTACTGAGAAATTTCTCGGATTAGGTTAACCACAAAGAGCACAGAACTAACGACAAAAAGCAACCAAGCGCGCGAGTTAGGTCGCTGCTCGAAGGTTTCTGATTTTGCGCCTTTTGCGCTCTTTGCGGTTAATTCCTGCCGAACTTTTGTGATCTAGGCTCTTTGTGGTTAGTCTCTCATCTTCCGAGCCGATCCAGTGTCTCGACGTAGTCCTTCACGCCTTTCTCCACGTCGTACGCCGGTTCGTAGCCGATGTTTCGTTTCGCTGCTGAAATATCAAAAATACAATAGCTCTGCTTACTGCGGCCCAACTTGCTCGGCCCCGGGCCCAATTCAATCTTGTGATTGGGAAACATCTTCGCCGCTGCGTTCAAAAAATCCCGCGGCGTGCTCGCTTTACCGGTGCCGATGTTGAACGTCCACTCTTTCGGCGTCGGTGCTTTGAGTGCGAGGTAAACAGAGCGCCCCACGTCACCGACGTAGACCGCGTCGTTTAACTGATCGCCACCTTGCGGAATGACCCATTTGGTGCCCTCGCGTGCTTTCTCGATCAACTGGCCGTAAAACGACAGCGGCCCGTGGCGCGCTTCTTTGCCGGGGCCATAGATCGACACAAAGCGCAGCGCGATAAATTCGATGCCATAGGTCTCGCGATAGTAGCGGCCCAGTTCTTCGCAGCCGACTTTCATCGAGCCGTAGAGATCGGCCGGCAGCTTGCGATAGTCTTCCCGCACCGGCTTGTAGTTGGGCGGCCCTTCCTCACCGTTGATCTCGCCGTAGGCGGCCTTAGAACTCGTGTAAACCACGCGCTTGATGCCTTTGTCACGCGCCACTTCGAGCACATTGATGATGCCGTCGAAGCTGACTTTGACCGCTAAACGCGGATTGGCCTCGGCTGGTTCCGGCATCAGCGCCGCCAGATGGGCGATGGCGGTGACTTTGTGGCCATCGACGACTTTTTCGAGAGCCGCTTGATCGCAGATGTCGCCGGTGACGATATCGACTTTGTCTTTGATATCTTCGATCAAAGTGTAATCAACGCGGTTGTCCATCAAGACTGGACGCAAGCCATCGCGCACCATCAAACGCGCCGCCACCGCGCCGTTGACGCCCATGCCGCCTGTGATTAGGTATTTCATGTCATGCCTCCTCGACGATTGTCCGGACGGTGCGCGCGCCGCACCCTACGCCGACTCGGACTTCACCACGAAGGCACGAAGGACACGAAGGTTCGGACCAATATTTTATTCCTAACTTCGTGATCTTCGTGCCTCCTTCGTGGTGAATCATTTCCGAAGTCCTAAGACTAAATTCCCTTGGCGATCGACACTCACCCGCCACTCAGGCTCGACCACCACCGTCGACGTCTTCTCTTCTATTATCACTGGGCCCTCCATTGCAAAGCCCGGAGCCAGCTTTTTACGATCCAGCACCGGCGTCTTCCGGCGCCCTGAGAAAAACTGCACATCGCGATACGCCGCATCGGCGCGCTGCTGCGCCGATGCCGCGAACTCGCCCACTCGCGGCTTACCCAGCGAATAAGCCGCGCTGACACGCAGGTTCACAATCTCGATCTCTTCGTCGTCAGCGCGGTGGCCGTAGCGCCGCTCGTGGACGACGCCGAAGTCATCGCGAATCTTGTCCATGCTGAGCGCGCCGGCGTCATGAGCAATGGGCACGGCCAACTCGTAGGCTTGGCCGCGATAGCGCAGATCGAGCAGCCATTGCGCGGCAATCTTTGCATCCACCGCGCCCTGATTGCACAGCTCTTTTCGCGCGTCTCGTTCCAACGCGCCGAGCTCAGCCGCAACCATCTTCAAATGATCTTCGCTCAGCACCATCAAGCGCGTTATGACTAGATCGTAGCGCAAATCCGACAGTAGCATGCCATAGGCGCTAAAGTTGCCGGGGCTTTGCGGCACGATGACTTCGTTAATGCCCAACGCTCGCGCCACGGCGGTGCCCACCGTCGGCCCCATGCCGCCGAATGCAACCAAGCTGAATTCGCGTGGATCGTAACCGCGCTCCACTGTCATCGTACGCATAGCAGAGACCACGTTCGACACCAGCACGCGCTCGATGCCCAAGGCCGCGTCGTTTACGGAAAGCCCGAGCGGCTCGGCGATTTTCGCGCGAATCGCCTGCGTCGACAGCGCGTCATCGATAGCCATATCGCCGCCCAACAGGACTGATGGATTCAGCTGGCCCAGCTCAACCAGCGCGTCGGTCAACGTCGGCTCCACGCCACCGCGCTTGTAGCAAGCAGGCCCGGGATTGGCGCCAGCGCTTTCCGGCCCCACTTGCAGCACGCTGCCGTAGCGCACTTTGGCGATGCTGCCGCCGCCGGCGCCGATGCTGTCCACTTCGACCGAGTCGACGCGCACCGCGTGGCGGCCTATGGCCCATTCGCCGCGAAACAGAGGCGCGCCGGGAATCAGCGACACGTCGCAGCTTGTTCCGCCGACGTCGATGCCGATCAAGTTCTTTCGATTGAGATTTTCCCCAAGAGCGTGGGAGGCGACGACGCCCGCCACCGGCCCCGACATCAAGGTATGAATTGGAAACCGGCCAAGAAACGACGGCGTGCCAACACCGCCGCTCGATTTCATCACCAATGGATAGGCCGAAGGCAGCCGCTTTTTTGCCGACTGTTCCAACTGCGCTAGATAACGCCCCATCTGCGGCCCGACGTAGCTGTTGATCACGGTCGAGCAAGTGCGCTCGTATTCGCGCCAGAGCGGATTCACCTCGCAGGACAGCGACAAGTAAACATTAGGCAGCCGCCTGTGAATATGCTCGGCGGCGAGCTTTTCATGAGCGGGATTGGCATAGGAATGGAGAAACACCACCGCCAGCGCTTCGATGTTTTGCGCCGCCAACTCATCGATGGCGCGATCTAAGCTCGCGACGTCGAGCGGCAGCAAAACATTGCCCGCGAAGTCCATGCGCTCGCGCACCTGCGCGACGCGCTTCCGGGGAATAAATCGCTTGGCGCCGGGATAGAGGATATTCATCACCTCATCGCCCTTCCACTGCCGCGCCACTTCGTAAACGTCGCGAAACCCTTCGGTAACGAGCAAACCGGTCACGGCGCCCTTCTCTTCAAGAATGGCATTGAGCGCATGGGTCGAGCCATGCAGCAGGTAAGAAACCGAGTCAGCGCCGAACTTCTTGCTCAGGTCGTCGAGGATCCGATCGAAGACTTCGATCTGCCGCTGCGGATTGGACGGGACTTTGCGTACTTCACGGATCTCACCGCTCGCTTCGTCGAGCACGGTGATATCCGTGAATGTGCCGCCGACGTCGATGCCTACTCGGAGACTCATGTCAATTTCCAACGACCTCGTTCGACGCGGCTGATTTCTCGTCTTCTTCCTCAGCGGCTACGTCGCAACATGTCATTCTGAGCCGAAGGCGAAGAATCTGCTTCCTGAAACCGCGCAAGAAAGCAGATCCTTCGCTGACGCTCAGGATGACACAATGGATGGTTTCTTCGTTGCGCAGCGTCTCACCAACGCGTGGGCAGTACTGGCACATCGGCCCCCATCCTAACCTTCCCCCGAGACCGGGGCAGGAATCGAAGTTCGGAGTACCGACTTCAACCGCGCAACTTTTGTGTTTCCACTTCGTCGACTTCTGCTGAATTTTCCACAACCACCACACCATAAACCTCGCGCGCTGTCTCTCTGCTGATGTAACCGTTACAAACGTCTTCCAACACTTGCTCGACCGGCCGCTCAAACGGCTTACCTCTGCCACCGCCGCCGCCATATTTCACTGAGAATACGTCGCCCTTCTTCAATAACAGCTTGGATACTTTCGAGCGCTGCGGCTTGGCATTCGCCGTGTCCGGATTCAACCACGCCTGCGACGGCTTTGCCGACATGCCACCGTCGATCCCCGGCGCGGAATGGAGAAAGCGATCGCTGCGCAAATTCACCGTCGATTCTTCACAGAGCATTTCCCAGTCGCGCCGGATGCCCATGCCGCCGCGGTATTTGCCGGCGCCGCCAGATTCTTCGTGCAGTTCATAACGGCGAATGCGGATCGGAAACTCCGCTTCGACCATTTCCACCGGCGTGTTCATCACGTTGACGACGAAAGAATCGAGCACACTCACGCCATCCGAGCGCGGCCGGGCGCCGGCGCCGCCGCGACAGATATCGTAGAGCGAAAACCAACGGCTGTCGCGGTCGTCGCGCCCAGAGAACGAACAGGAGCCACCGGTGCCACTGTCCGGCGCGCCGACTTTGTCAGGAACGGCGTCCGCGAGCACCATGCCAACGACGGTATTCAAAATCTGGCTCGGCCGCACATACATGTTCACCGCCGCCGGATAGCGCGGATTTAAAATCGTTCCTTCCGCCGGAAATGCAATATGAATGGGCCGAGAGACTCCTTGATTCAGCGGCAGATCAGGGCAGAGCGCCGCCGAGATATAGCTCGTCAGCATGTAGTGCGCCACGCAGGGTCGCAGATTGATCGGCCCGCGCGCCTGCGGCGAGGCTTCGAGCTTTAAGAATAGCTCATCGCCTTTAACTGTCAGAGTCGCTGCAATGCGATATTCGCGGTCAAACTCGATGCCATCGTCGTCGAGAAAATCTTCGTACGGGCCATAAACACCGTCCGGAATTTTCTCAATTTCTTTGCGCAACTCCTGCTCGCAAATCTCCATCCAGCGCTCCCAACAAGCGAGCACTTCGTCTTTGCCGTAGCTCTCGAACAACTCGGTTAATTTTTTAATGCCGTAAAAGTTGGTCTGCGCCTGCGCCGAAATATCGCCCCAGGTCACCTCCGGTGTGCGCGTGTTGGCCCAGATGATTTCCTTGATGTCTTCGTTAACTTTTTCGTCGCGATATAAACGCAGCGCCGGGATCAGCAGACCTTCCTGCATCAAGTCGGTGGCGTCTGGCGAATTGGTGCCCGGTACTTTGCCGCCGAGGTCGGGCTTGTGCGCCGTGTTGCCAACCATGGCGGCCAGCTCGCCGCGAAAAAATACTGGCGAGATGATCGTCACATCGGTCGCATGGTTCTGACAGGCTTGGTAGGGATGATTGAGAACATAGGCGTCGCCCGGCGCCATGCGGTCTTTGAACTTGCGTAAGACTTCCTGGGTCTGCGCCGAGATCCCGCCGATGTGGAGCGGTTGCGGCACGCCCTGCGCGACCATACGCCCCTGCGCGTCGAGAATCGAGAAAGTGAAGTCCTGGCTCTCCTTGATCACCGACGAGTAGCCAGTGCGCAGCATGTTGAGCGACAGCTCTTTGGCAATCTGTATGGTCGCCCGGTAGACGACCTCCATTTGGATAGGGTCCACAGAATTTACCCAACGTCATCAGATCTAGGGGCAGGCCATCTGCCTACCTCCGAACGGGCAACCACAAGGGTTGCCCCTACATCGAGACGACCAGATCAATGCTTATGCAACTCCCGATAAATCTTCTCCGCCGTCAACGGCAAATCATAAATCCGCACTCCGCAGGCGTCCGCCACTGCGTTCGCAATCGCCGCCGCGGTCGGCACGTTGGGATTTTCCGCGATCGCTTTACCGCCAAACGGCGTCGGACCAGTCGGCGTGTCGACCAAGACGGTTTTCAGCGGCGGCACGTCGCGAATGCAGGGCAGCTTGGCTTCGCCCAGTGTCAGCGTCGAGACTTTGCCGTCGACGATGGGGTTTTCCTCCATGGTCGCGAAACCAAAACCGGTCACCACCGCGCCGTCGATTTGACCGGTCAAGGTCAAGTGATTGAGCACCGTGCCGGTGTCATGGCAGGAGACGAAATTGACGACCTGAAAGGCGCCGGTGTCGATGTCGACTTCTACTTCCGCCACCTGACAAGCATAGCCCGTGACCTTCGGCCCGCTCTGCGGCGCATAGTTGCTCAGGTGAAACACCGGGCCGCCATTTTCCTTGACCAGGAGCTTGACCATGTTTTCCGTCGTGGTCGCTTTCCTGTTCGGCGCTGTAAGCTTGCCGCCGTCCTGTTTGATTTCTTCGAAGCTGCAGCCCAGCTGGCGCGCCGCCACTCGCAGCAGCCGCTCTTTCACTTCGCGTGCCGACTGATAGACGGCGTGAGCGGAAGTATTGGTCTGCTTGCTGCCACCGGTCCCTGGATCGAAGGGCAAGCTGTCCGTGTCGGTGTACTCGACGCCGACTTTTTCAGTGGGCAAGCCCAACACCTCGCAAACGATTTGTTGGCTGACGGTGTAATAGCCCGGACCGACGTCAGGCACGCCGGTGAGAATCATTACACGGCCGTCGCCATGCAGCGTCAACGCCGAGCTGGCTTTACCTTCCGGCGCGCCGCGGTCGTAAAGCGCCAACCCAAAGCCGCGCTTTTTCTTGCCGCCGTTTTTGCCCCAGTTAGCGGTTTTGACCGCGCGCTCCAACACTTCGCCCATTAGAATATTTTGCCACTTCTCGCCCATCGGATTGGCATCGCCATCGCGCACGATGTTGCGCCGGCGTAGTTCCAGCGCATCGATGCCCATTTCCTTGGCGATGATGTCCAACTGCGATTCAAAGGCGAAAACTACTTGCGGGCTGCCCGGTGTGCGCGTCTGCGTGCACGGGGATTGGTTCGTATAAGAACAATAGGTCTCGACGTCGATGGCCGGCACGCGATACATGCTCGCCAGCCGCCGCCCGCCAAGCACAGTCACCTGCGGGTTGGCCTTCTGCGAGGCGTAGGCGCCGCCGGCGAAATAAATGACCGCTTTAGCGGCGGTGAACGTGCCATCGGCAGCCATGCCGGTTTTGACCCTGATCACAGAAGGATGGCGGTGTCCGCCGACCAGTAATTCGTCGCTGTAATCGAAGACGAGCTTCACCGGCTTGCCGGTCGCTTTCGAGAGATAGTACGAGATCGGCACGTCGATCAGCGATGCTTTCGCACCGAAGTCACCGCCAACGTGCACGATGTGAACTTTGATTTTCTCCTGCGGAATGCCAAAGTCTTCCGCCATCTGCTCGCGCAAGCCCCAGGGCCCTTTGTTCGACGCCCACACTTCGACGCGGCCGTCGCCGTGCACTAACACGGTACTCGCACAGGGCTCGATGTAGCCGTGATGCGACAACGGCGTGCGAAACTCATGCTCGAAGACGCGCGCGGCTTTGGCGAAGCCAGCTTCAACGTCGCCGTTCTTCCACTGGACGTAGGATTGTAGATTGTGCCCGGACATGCCCTCGGGCAGCTTGGCGGCAAATTTATATTTATCGCGATCCTCATGAATCAACGGCGCCGACGGCTGCAGAGCGAGCACCGCATCGTCGACATGGGGCAGTTCTTCGTATTGAACGTCGATCAACCCAATCGCCTCATCGGCGATCGCTTCCGTGTCTGCGGCCACCGCCGCCACCGCGTCACCCGCCATGCGCACCTTGGCCTGCACCAACACCGGCTGGTCCTTGGTACGCGAGCCGACGTAGATATCTTTGACATCGGCGCCGGTCAGCACCGCGCGCACGCCTTTGAGCGCCTTGGCCTTCGACGTGTCGATGCAGACAACGCGTGCGTGCGCGAAGGAAGCACGCAACACCTTCGCCCACAACAAACCTTCAAACGGCAAGTCGGCAGCGTACTTCGTCTGCCCGGTTACTTTGCCATATCCCTCAATGCGCGGCAGCGCTTTGCCTACGGTGCGATATGCCACAGGAACCTCCAGTTCGATTTTAGATTCTTGATTGCCGATTTTGGATTGTCGGATCGCACAGCACGAAACCCCGCCTAATGGATTCCGATTTTGTCCGACAATCCAAAAGCCAAAATTCTTCTACTAAACTACAGGTTGTACAACGCCGCGCAATTATCCCAAAGAATCTTCTTCTTGCTCTCTTTGGAAATTTTCTGTTCCAAAAACTCCTCGACGCCCTCAGGGAAATCGGAATCGCCGTGCGGATAGTCGGTCGAAAACACGATACGATCGTCGCCGATCAGTTCGATGATCATCGGCAGCTCTTTTTCATGTTCCGTCGAAATCCAACACTGGCGCTTAAAATATTCGCTCGGCTTCAACTTACCGGCCGTCGGGAAACGGCCCTTCGACATGGCATTGTCCAAACGGTGCAGCAAGAACGACACCCAGCCGCAGTAGCATTCCAGAAACGCGAGCTTCAGTTTCGGATGACGATCGCAAACCCCACCACCGATCGTGTCCGCCAGGGCCATCATGTTTTCCATCGGATGGGAGACGACATGGCGCAGCAATAGATTGTCGCCAAAACGGTCGCCGATCTGCGGCACCTCACCGGCCGAGGTCGCTGAGTGAAATCCCATCGGCACACCCAACTCTTCTAGACACGACCACACCGTATCGAAGTAGCGCGAATGCCACGGCAAATCATGCAGGGGCTCGGGCCGGGCAAACACACCGACAAAACTCAACTTGCCAACGCAGCGCTGCGCCTCTTTTACGGCTTCGTTGGGATCGTGGAACGAAAGCATGCCGACACCTTTTAGACGTTTGGGGTCTTCTTGGCAAAAATCATAAAGCCAATTGTTGTAAGCCCGCGCTACCGCAGCGCCAAGTTTCGGGTCCATCTCGCTGCGCATCATGATGCCCAAACCGATCGAGGGATAAAGCGACGCGACGTCTAGGCCTTCACGATCCATCGCCTCCAGCTGGGTCTTGGCGTTGAAACCATCTTTACGAAACTCAGCAATCTCTTGATCGATTCGAGTCGCGTCATAAATACCGCCGCGATATGCGGGCTTATAACCATCGAGAATTTTGCCATCGAGCATCACCATCGCCGAGCTGCGCGCGGTGGAGCTCAAAATCTTCGGCCCTCGGTCACGCCACTCGGGCTCCAAGTACTTATCCCATAAGTCCGCCGGCTCGCGCAGATGCATGTCAGAATCGAGAATCCTAAAACCGTCTTTCATTAAACAACTTCCTCCAAAAATTTCAGGCTCAGTGAAAGTTATTTCGTAACCCCTTTGTCGTGTCAATAGAGTGTCCCGGCAACACCTTGTATAAGACCTTCTTCGCACGCTATAAGAAATCGTTCTCGCGGAGGCAGTCATGTTCGATTTTCTTTTTCCCAACCATCCTTTTGGCGGCCACACCCTGCGCCTAGTCGCGCAGGCGCAGCAAGGCGGCGGCGATGTTTTTGACATCGCCCGCGCCATGAAAAACGTCGAACCTGGCGATCGCGATAGTTGGGAGCGTGAATGGCTGGCTCTGGCGCAAAAGACCGAAGCGCGCGCGCAGCAAGCCCTGGCCGCCGGCCGGCAGCGCACGGCCAAGCAAAATTTCTTTCACGCCAGCAATTACTACCGCATGTCCGATGTCCTGCTCACGATCGCCGAAGAACCGCAGCGGCGCGAGCGTTTTCTTAAATCGCAGGAAAATTTTCGCAGAGGGATCCAACTGCACGAGCCAAAGATCGAAGTCGTCAAGGTTCGCTGCGGGAGTGAAGAGTACGACGGATATTTTTGCCACCCGGTAAACCCGAAACCGGGCAAATGGCCGGCGGTGCTCTTTCTCGGCGGCGCCGATGCCTACGCTGAAGAAATCTACTTCGGCGGCAAACAGATGCTCGATCGCGGCTGGGCCATGCTGCTCGTCGACACGCCAGGGCGCGGCTCGTCGATTTACTTGAAAAACATCAAGACCCGCCCCGATTACGAAGTGCCGGGCAAAGCCTGCATCGATTATCTGGTCTCGCGACCGGAGGTTGATCCAAGTCGTGTCGCGCTGCTAGGAATCAGCATGGCCGGCTACTACGCACCGCGCGTTGCGGCGTTTGAAAAGCGTTTGAAAGCGCTGGTCGCCTGGAGCGGCTGCTACAGCATCCTCGACGACCTCTACGATTGGTGCCTGCACCTCCAGCCGGTGTGCCAGCGACTTTTGGGCGGCATGAGCCACGAAAAAGCCCGCGAACTGTTGAAAGATTTCACCATGGCGGGCGTGGCGAAAAACATCACTTGCCCGACTTTGATAACCCACGGCGACAAAGACACGCTGATGTCAGTGGAAGGCGCGAAAAAGTTATTCAACGAAATCGGTGCCACTGATAAGACACTAAAAATCTACGGCGAAGAAGACGGTGGCGGCAGGATTCATTGCAGCCATGACTACTGGGCGCACAATTTGCCGAATATGTTGGATTGGCTCGAAGAGCGGCTGTAAGGGGAGTTGGTTTCGGGTTTCGGACAAGAGAAACGGAGTTAGTTAGATGGCAACAAACGGCAAAGAAATTCACTGGGACAAAAACGTCGACGTCATAGTCGTCGGCTTCGGCGCGGCGGGCGGCATTTCGGCGATTACGGCGCACGACGCCGGCGCAAAGGTTTTGCTCATCGAAAAGATGCCCCACCCCGGCGGCATCTCGATTCTCTCCGGCGGCGGCGTGGCCTTTGCGCACAACGCCGAGGGTGCTTTTCAATATTTGAAGCGCACCTGCAACGGCACCACGCCCGATGACATTCTGCGCAAGATGGCCGAAGAAATGGTTGGCATGATCCCCTGGGTGACCGAGCTCGCCAGAGTCAGTGGCACCGAGCCGACCAAGACTGAAACCCGCGGCCATGGCACGTATCCGTTTCCCGGAACCAACGAGATCGATTCGATCAAGCTCAAAGACTTTCAAGCCTACGACGAGTTTCCCTGGGCCAAGGGACTGCGCGGCGGTGCGCGCTTGTTCAAAGTAGTCTACGACAACGTCAACGTGCGCAAGATCGAAACTTGGCTATCGAGCCCAGCCAAAGAGCTCATCCTAAACGGCGACGGCGAAGTCATCGGCATGAAAATCGAACACGAGGGCAAGACGCTCAACATCAAAGCCAAGAAAGGCGTCATCCTCGCCTGCGGCGGCTACGAAAACGACGACGCCATGAAGCTGCAATACTTCGAGGCGCAACCGGTCTATCCGGTCTACCTCGGCAACACCGGCGACGGCGTCAAGATGGCGCAGAAAGCTGGCGCCGGTTTGTGGCATATGTGGCACTTTCACGGCGGCTACGGTTTCAAATTCGCCGAGCTGCCCTTCGCCATCCGTCATGTCTGGGCCGGGCCGAGAAATGAAAATCGCAAAATGATCTGGATCGCCGTCGACAAATTCGGCAAGCGCTTCATGGACGAGTATCCCCCCGCGCCCCAAGACACTGGCACCCGGCCGCTGGAATACTACGACGCCGACATTCAGGACTACCCGCGCATCCCGTGCTATCTGATCTTCGACGAAGAAGGCCGCAAGCTAGGGCCCATCGGCATCCCGATCGTCAACGACGAGCGTTACGACGCCAGTTGGAGCGACGACAACTTAGCCGAGATAAACAAAGGCTGGATCAAAAAAGGCAACTCGCTGGAAGACATCGCCGCGCAGATCGACGTCAATCCCAAAGTGCTGCGCGCGACGGTGCAGCGCTGGAACGAGCTCTGCGACAAGGGCCAAGACGAAGATCAGAAGCGCCCGCCAAAAACGATGATGCCGATCAAGAACGGCCCGTTCTACGTCATGGAAGCCTGGCCGATCGTGAATAACACCCAGGGCGGCCCCGAACACGACGTCAAGCAGCGCGTGCTCGATCCGATGAAGAAGCCTATACCAAGGCTGTATGTCGCCGGCGAGATTAGCTCGATCTACGGGCATCTGTATTTGGAGGCGGGAAATATCACGGAGTGTTTTGTGGCAGGTAAGATCGCTGGGCAGAATGTCGCGGCGGAGGCGAGCTGGAGCGAATAGTGACCCGGATAAGGGGCGCGATTCATTGCGTCCGCAACCTACTTGGCAAACGGATGCTCGATGAACCCTGTATCATCAAGCTTCTTCATAATCGTGTGATTGATCACTTGCTCCGGTTTGATCTTCGCTACGCTCGGATCGCTCTCGGCAAGAAACTCGATCATCGCCGATATCCCGGCAACGTCGACATAGGGCTTCTTCGGCAGCACTGCAAGGCCGGACTTGTACTGCTCCTCGGCGGCATCGATACCGGGCAAGCGCAGATACTTGGCAATCGCCGCCTTGACCCGCGGCTTGTTCTTGGGATCGATGGTAAACGTGTTCGCCGCCACCACTGCTTTGAGCAGGCGTTCCGCCAAATCAGGTTCCGTCTTGAGAAACCGTTCGCGCGTCGCCATCACTTGTAAAGGATAGGGTATCGGCAGCTCGCTAAAGTCGGCGATGATGTTATATCCGCGCTGCTTCATCGCCACGTTGAGTCCGGGGTTGACGATAATCGCGTCGGTCCCGCCGGAGTTCATCGACGAGACGCGCGCCGCTTGACTGCCAACTTGAAGAATCGTAATGCCGTCGCGGCGCGCATCGAGCTTCCACTGCTTCAATGCCAAGACCACCGCATGATAGGACGCAGTGCCGATCTGGCTGATGCCGATTCGTTTACCCTTCAGGTCTTGAGGTGATTTTACGCTCGGTGAGCCGACAAAGATGTAGTTCATCTTATTGACGACGCCGCCAACGACGACCAGATCGCCGCCGCGCGCCCGCGAACTGATCACGGCCTGGCCAGCCATACCCATCATCGGCAGGTCGCCGGAAATCAACGCCTGCGCGCCGCGCGTGCCGCCTTCGATCAAGATCAAATCGACATCGACGCCAAACCGCTTGAACAAGCCTCCTTCTTTGGCGACCCAAATCGGCGTCTGGTTAGAGCTCAGAGAGGAGTAGCCGAGCAAGACTCTATTCTGAGCTGCGGCACCATTCACAAAAGAAACAGCCAACGTCAGAACGAACCCAAGGCGTAACCACACCATCATCGACTCCTGAACTATGAAGCGTCTCTTCAATACCCTGAACCGCCAGCGCTCAAGGATGCACGTCCTGAGTAAACCAATCGAGCGGCACTTCCCGGCCCAGCCCCTTCGCCTTCGCCGCGTCGTAGACTCTTTTGCCAACGGCGGCGAACTGCGCGCCCATGCCGATGTTGTTGACGAAGCCGGTGATCTGCTGCTCGCTCTCCCGTCCTTTGACGCGCCCGCAAAGTAAATCGGCTATGGTCGGCAGCGACTTCCAATCGATGCCGCGCTCGGTGGGGTGATCGCGCAGCTTGAAATCTTCCCGTTCGAAATGCGCCAGCGCGGCGGACGTAACGTTATTTTCCGTCATGTGCGAATGCAGCACCAGCGGCTTGCAGGTTAGCAGCGCTTCGTCGTCGAACTCGTCGCGCTGCATGCTGCTGATATGCATGCCTTCTTTTAACGCCCACTTTCCGAGAAACGCTTTGCGCGAGTTGGTCGAAGTAATAATGATGTCGACGTTGTTGACCGCCTCTTCGTAGGAATCCACCGGCGTGATGTCGATGCCAACCAGTGGACTCGTCTCCTTGGCGAATTTTTCGCGGTTGACTTTAGTCGGACTGAAGACTTTGATCTTCTTGATTTTGCGCGCCTCGCAGACAGCGAGCACCTGCGTGCCCGCTTGCCAGCCGGAGCCAACCAGGCCGACGGTCTCGGCGTTTTGCCGCGCCAGATACTTAGTCGAAACGCCGTTGGCGCCGCCGACGCGGAAGCGCTGCAACACGCCGTCGTTTATGATCGCCAGCAGCTCGCCGTTGGACGAGCTGAACAACATAACGATGCCCATCCATCGCTCGCCTGGCAGCGACGGAATTTTTTCCCGCCGCATGCCGCCCCCGGTGTCGCGCCAGGCGACGATGTCGGAAGAAAAGCGCAGCGCCGCCGTGCCGAAATGCGGCGAAGCGCCGCTCATGCTTTTTAGATAATGCGCCATCGGCCCCTCAGCACTCTGCGCCGCCGCCGTCGGGCTGTGCACATCCGAGCGCGGCGCGGTGATCGCCACGCCTTGGCCCATCTCCCGATAGAGCGTTTCCAGCGCGTCCATCGTGTCTTTCATGGTGATGATTTGTTCGACGTCGTCGTTGTTTAAGAAAATGGGCATCCGTGGTTTCGCTTCCTTCCCTACTTGTCTATGTGCCCAACGTGGGCGACCAACCGGTCGCCCCTGCACGAACATGCCTCCGGTCTACTCAGTCCCGTATATCCTGCAAAAACCACTCGGTCGGCAGTTCTCTTCCGAGCTTACGTTCTTTGGCCAACTCGAAAGCCTTCCCCGCCACCGCGAAGAACTGCGCGCCTTGAATATTGCCGCGCTCCGAATAAGTAACTTGCTTGTCAGACGCGCGGCCTCGCTTCGTGCCCGCGAGAATCTCGGATAAAAACACAGCGCGATCTTCGGCGATCACACCATGGCCGCGCTGCCCCGACCGCTTCATCTGAAACCCGGCGTTCTCTTTGGGTCGCGCGGCGTAGGTAATATATTCATCATCGACGCCAAACTGCGGCAAGCCCCAGGGCGCGGGTGCGGTGCCTAAACGCAGCGAAACGTCTATTCGCTTGAGCGTGTCTTCGTCGGGATGACCGCCGACGCAGGTGACATGCGTCCCCTCTTCCAGCCATTTGCCGATGACGATCGGCACGGCGGAATCGGTGCAGCCCGCAACGATATGCGCGCCTTTGTAGACGTCGCGCGGATTACTCATGGGCACGACTTCAAGCCCATACTGCTCACTGATCTCCTTGGCGTAGGCTTCCCGATTAGCTTTGGTCGGGCTGTAGACCTGAATCTTTTTTAACTTCGGCCGCGCCAAGAGAAACGACTCGACATGCGAGCGCGCCATGCCGCCCGAGCCGATCATGCCCACTACCGTGGCATCTTCGCGCGCCATGTACTTCGCGCCGATGCCGGAGTCGGCGCCGACGCGCATGTGCTGCAAATAGCCGTCGTTGATCAGCGCCAACGGCTCGGCGTTTTTGGTGCTGTTGAGCAAAATCAGCCCGCAGAACGTGCCGGGCTGCACGCAGTATTTCTCCTGCGTGATCGCGCCTTGATACTCGGTCTCGTAGATCACGTCTGACTTCATGCGAATCGCGAAATAACCGGAGGTCGAGCCGCCCTCCATGGTCCCCCATTGGTAGATCTTGTCGGAGTCGGGCGTGGGAATCTGAATATCGATGCGCGGCCGGCACACCGCCTCGTTGACAGCGAGCTCGCGATACGCCTTGTCGAGCGCGTTCATCGTGACTTCCATGGTCAGCACTTGCTTGACGTCGTCGTTGTTAAGAAACAGCATCTTAAACCTGCCTTGCATCAAGATCAGATGATCCGTCGGATCAGTCCGATCGGTCGGATCTCTAAAGGCCACGCCCCCACAGTTTGGTGAAAAACCCCTCGTCGACCACTTCTTGAACCAAACTGTTATCGTAAAATTGCTGCGGCTTGGCCTGTTTGGCTTTGGGGTTGCTCCGCGCGACTTCATCGAGCGTCACCTGAAACGCCGCAGGTTTCACAAACGGAATCTTTTCAAGAAAATCTTGGCCGTACTTGATGCTGCCGTCGAGCATGCCCACGTCGTTGATCTTGGTGTAGCGCGCGAAGATGGCTCGGGTCTGCTCCCTGCGCGTGTGTAGAAAGTGCAGCGCGCGGCCGTAGGCACGGATCATCGCCTTCGCTTGGCTGCGTTTTTCTTTCAAAAACTTGCGCGTGGTGGTAAAGCCCATGTGCATGAACGGCACTTCTTCGCTCGCGAGATTAGCCAAAACCTTGGCTCCGCCTTGCTCCGCCACGTAGGCCATGGGCTGCGACATCGGCGCCGCGGCAATGATCTTCTTCGACAACGCCGCGGCAATCTCCGGCATGCCGCCGATCTGCACGAAAGCGACATCTTTGTTGGCCTCAAGCCCATGCTTGGCGAGCAGCATGCGCATGCCAAAATCGCTCGACGACCCGAAACGGGTGATACCGACGGTTTTGCCGCGCAGATCGGCAACGGTTTTAATATCGGGGTTGCCCATGATGTAAAACGCCACGACGTTCGACATCGCGCCCATGGCAATCAAATCGGCGCCGGCCAAACCCGAGTCGACCACCACCTGGCTGTTGGCGCCAGAAACGGCGACCTCGCCCGCGAGCGTCGCTTTCGCCACGGTCGGTGAGCTGAGGACGAAAATCAGATCGACATCGAGACCTTCCTGCTTGAAGAAGCCCGCGTCGTGCATGATCCAAAGCGGCGAGTTCACCGCACTCACCGACGACCACGCGGCAATCAGCTTCTGCGCATCGGCGGGCGTCGACCAAAGCCCAGCAAAGAAAATCACCGACCAGGCGAATATCGTCCGAAATCCCATCACTCCACTACTCCAACACCCATTCATCTTCCGTCAAGGCGCTTTCCCCCAAAGCTTGGTGAAGAACCCCTCATCCACCAACTCCTGCACCACGCTGTTGTCGTAGAACTGCGCTGGCTTAAATTGTTTGGCTTTCGGATTGGTCCGCGCAATCTCATCGAGAGTGACTTGAAAGCCGGCGGGCTTGACGAGTGGGATTTTTTCCATGAACTCATAGCCATATTTGAGCGTGGCGTCGAGAATCTTCGGGTCCTTCACTTTAGTGTACTTCTGAATAATCGCCAAGGTTTCTTCTTTGCGGTTGTAAAGAAAATGCATCGAACGGGCATAGGCGCGCAGGAACGCCTTCGCTTGCGGTCTTTTTTCTTTCAGGAATCTCTTAGTCGTGGTGATCGCCAGGTGCACAAAAGGGATCTCATCCTTCACCATATTGGCCAATAGCCGCGCGCCCTGTTGCTCGGCCACAGCCGCCGACGGCTGCGACATCGCCGCGGCGGCGATCAGTTTCTTCGACAGGGCCACCGCAATCTCGGGCTGCCCGCCGATCTGTATGAACGGCACATCCTTGCCGGCCTCCAGGCCGTGCTTGCCCAGAAACATCCGGGTGCCAAAATCTGAGGCAGCGCCAAAGCGAGAAATACCGACCGACTTCCCCTTGAGGTCAGCAACGGTTCTCACCTCAGGAATCGACATGATGTAAAACGGCACCATATTGACCACCGCTCCCATGGCGACCAGGTCGCCACCCGCCAAACCGGAGTCCGATACCACCTGACTGTTCTGTGAGCTGATCGAAATATCCCCCGCCAGCGTCGCCTTCGCCGCCGTCGGCGAACTGAGAATGAACAGCGTGTCGACGTCCATCCCTTCCTGCTTATAAAACCCCGCGTCCGGCATGATCCAAAACGGTGAGTTAAACGCGCTCACCGAAGTCCAAGCGATGGTGAGCTTCTGCGCCGAGGCCGGCGAAACCAAAAAACAAGGGGTGGCAATTACAAGAATACCCAACAGCAAGAACTCTTTCTTCGCCCAAAAAAGCATCACTTACCTCAGCAAGATTTCAACTTCCCCTTTTGAAAAAGCGGCACCGAGGGGGATTTTCTTTTGCACCTATTCGCAAATCCCCCCTAGCCCCGCTTTTTTCAAAGGGGGGAACAAAACATGCCTAAACTATTCTACCCCACAAAATGCGCCCCACCGTCGACGTTCAACAATTGCCCAGTCATAAAATCGCTCTCGGACGAGGCGAGAAACATCACGGTGCCGACCAAGTCGTTCTCCACCTGGACGCGCTTCAACGCCCGATTGGCGACGCGGCTGGCGTTAAACGCTGCGTCCACCGCACGTCCTTCGGTGACGACAAACCCCGGCGCCACCGTATTCACGCAAATGTTGTAGTCGCCTAACTCTTTCGCCATCGCCCGCGTCATGGCGATCAACGCCCCTTTTGAGGTCACGTAGTGAATGTAGTTCTGGCCGCCATTCAAAGCAGTCCCCGAAGAGATATTGATGATTTTGCCTTTGCCCGCTTGCTTCATATGTGGGAATGCCGCTTTGGCGCAGAGCCACGATCCGCGCACGTTGACGGCCATGCCTTTGTCGAATTCGTCGACTTCCATTTCCCAGAACACGCTTTTCTTAACCGTCATAAAATACGCAGCGTTGTTGACGAGCACATCGACGCTGCCGAACTCTTTGGCCACCTGATCGACCATTGCCTTGACGCTCTTCTCGTCCGACACGTCGCAGGCCATGCTGATCGCCGTGCCGCCCATATCTTTGATCGCTTTGACGACGTGATCGGCGCTGGCGATGTCCGGCAGCGCGACTTTCGCTCCCTCTTTGGCGAACCCCATCGCGTAGGCTTTGCCGATCTTGCCGCCGCCACCCGTGATGATGACCGACTTGTTTTGGAATCGCATAATACACTCCTTTCACTGTGAAGGTGGTTTTCCCTTAGCACCTGCGTCGTTGGCGTGTCAATGTGAGCAAATGTGAGCACGCCCCAATCGACACGGGCCGCAACCCCTGCTACTTTCTTGGGTTATGAATCAGCGAAGGTGCTTTTCTCTGTCCCTTGTCTTGCTGCTTGTCGCGACTTCGTCGCTCGCCGCGGAGCGGCCGCGCGAGCGCGTCCGCATCGGCGTGTCGTCTAAATCGATCGGGTTCTTCGACGTCTGGGCGGCCCACGAAAAGGGCTTCTTCCGCAAACAGGGCTTCGACTCCGAAGTGATCACGATTCGCCCCAACCTGTCGGTGGTCGCCGTGCAAGCAGGCGAGATCGATTACTCGATGATGACAAGCACGGTGATCCGCTCGGCGGTGAAGGGCTTGCCGCTGAAGCTCGTCACCATCGGCTTGAAATCGTCATTTCATACTCTGGTGGCGCGCGGCAGCTACAAATCCCTCGTTGAGTTAAAAGGCAAGAAGATCGCCATCTCCAATGTCGGCGCCACCGACGAGTTGGTCGCCCGCGCGCTCTTGCAAAAGGCCGGGCTCGATCCGCGCCGGGACGTCGCCATGCTCTCCGTCGGCGCTTCCGAAACGCGCTTTCAATCGCTGCTCTCTGGGCAGATGGACGCGGCGACGCTATCCCTGCCCCATTCCGTTTTGGCCAAGCAGCAGGGCTATCGCTTTCTCGGCAGCGCCGGCGACGTGCTGCACATTCCCTTCACCGGTTTGTCAACGACAACTGCGAAGATTCAGCGCGAGCGCGAGTCGATCAAACGCATGATCCTGGCCCAAATGGAGGCCATGCGCTGGATCAAGACTCAGAAAAGCGAAGCGGTGCAGTTCATGCGGCAGTTCTTCGGCACCGATGAGGCAACAGCGGTGGAATCTTACAACGTCTACGCCCCGTTGATCATCGACGACCTGCGCGTCACTGCCGACGCCGTGCGCGCCATTCTCGACTCCGAAGGCGCGGCCACCATTCCGTGGACCCAAGTGGCCGATGCGACGCTGGTCGAAGAGCTGCTGCAGAAGGGCCAAGTTCGTTGACAGCGCGCTAGCGCGCTTTTATGATCGCGCCATGACGAAATTCGCTCTGGCTATCTGTGCTTTTGCCTTCACGCTATCCTTTTCCAGCCCCAGTTCGAGCAAGGAAAGCTACCTCGCCTACTCGACCATGACGCTCAACAACACGGCGTTGTGGGTCCCCCGCGATATGGGCTTTCTGAAAAAGCACGGCATCGACGCCACGTTGGTCTACGTGCAAGGCGGCGGCGTGCTGGTGCAAGGCATGCTGCGTGGCTTCATCGATCGCGTCTTCGGCAAAAAACTATAAGAGGAACCAACATGGCTAAACTAAAACTCACCATCGCCTTCGACAAGTATGACTATTTGCAGCCGCTGAAAGACGGCACCGTCGAAGCCGAAGGACTCGACTTGAACGTCATCACCGTCGAAAGTGGTATCCGCCACGAGCGCATGTTCCACCATGGCGAGTACGACGCCTGCGAGTTTTCCATGTCGTCTTATTTAGTCGCGCGTGGTCAGGACATCGACCGGCTGCAAGCCATCCCGTTTTTCCCAAGACGCATGTGGGGCCACAAGTTCTGCTTCATCAAAACCGGTTCGGGCGTCAAGAAACCTTCCGATCTCAAAGGCGGCCGCATCGGTCTGCGGAGTTACGAGAACACGCTAGCATTGGTCACCAAGGGCATGCTGATGAACAGCTATGACCTGGGCGTCGGCGACGTCACGTGGGTGATCGTGAATAAGGAGCACGTCGGCTTCAAACTGCCGCCGCACATCAAAGTCGAGTTCGTCGAAGGCAATCGCAAGCTCGAAGACCTGCTAGTCGAAGGCAAAGTCGACGCCGAAGTGGAGCCGGATTTACCGCGCCGCTGGATCCGCGGCGAAGGCAGCGTGCAACGGCTATTTCCAGAATTCGAGCAAGAAGAACGCGCTTATTATAAAAAGACGGGCATTTTCCCGATCATGCACCCGGTGGTGATCAAAAAAGAAATCCTCGACCGCGATCCCTGGGTGGCAACGAGTTTATACGAGGCGCTGCTCGCCTCGCGCAGAGCGTACAACGATTTCATGGAGCAGCCCCATCGGCTGAGCTTCGCCTGGGGCAGATCCTATCTCGAAGAAGAGCGTAAATTCTTCGGCAAGGACCCGTTCTACCAGGGCCTCAAAGAGAACTATAATGACGTCGAGAACCTAATCAAATTCGCCGACCAGCAGGGCATGCTCGGACGGAAACTAAAAGTAGAAGAGCTGTTCACCGAGAACACGAGAACTACTTAACTGTTTCGGGTGTCGAGTTCCGGGTTTCGGGTTGAACCTGCCAACCGAGCGAAAACCCGAGACTCGAAACTCGAAACAAAAAACCCGGAGGGTTTTCATGGACTACCGCATCATCGACGCCGACGGCCACGTCATGGAGCTCGACAGCGAGCTGCGCGAATTTATCGGCGCGCCGTACAACGACCTCGAATGGCACCAGAGCTATTCGTTTTGGCCGGGTCTTACGATGGACGGCTTTCTGCGCTCGCTGCGCAAAAAAGGCGGCTGGGCCGGCGGCGGCACCGGCCCCAATGCGCAAGATTGGTTGCGCTTCCTCGATATCAATAAGATCGAGCTGACGGTTCTCTATCCAACCCAGGGGCTCACCCACGGCGCGATTCAAGATCACGACTGGGCCATTTGCATGGCGCGCGCCTACAACGATTGGCTCTACAACAAATTCATGGCCGTCAGCCCGCGGCTAGTGGGCGTGGCTCTACTGCCGATTCAGGACATCGGCGAAGCAGTGAAAGAATTGCGCCGAGCGGTGAACGACTTGGGCATGGTGGGCGCCGTGTTGCCGGCGGTCGCACCGGGCGGGCGGCTCTACAGTGGCGCCGATTTCTACCCGCTTTGGGAAGAGGCCCAAAGACTCGACGTGCCGATCTCCACCCATGGCGGCCTCAGCACGCCAGCGCTGGGGCTCGACATGGTGAATAATTTTACCATTGGTCACACCTTGGAACATCCCTTCGCGCAGATTCGCCATTTCGTTTCACTGATGTTCGAAGGCGTCTTCGAGCTTTATCCCAATCTCAAATTCGGCTGCATCGAATGCGGCGTCGGCTGGCTGCCTTACATGATGGACCGCATGGATGAGGAGCAAGAACGCAAAGGCCACTACTCGCCGCGCTGCAAACTGAGACCGAGCGAATATGTGAAGAAAGGCAATATTTTCTTCGCCGTCGAAGTCGAAGAATCCGCCTTACCCTTGGCCGCACAGGTCGCCAACGACAACACGCTCATTTGGGCGTCGGATTACCCCCACGAGCGCGACCAGCGCGACTTTAGCCATGACATTCCAAACTTGATCAACCGCAAGGACGTGAGCGACGAGCTGAAACGAAAAATCTTCTGGGACAACCCGCTGCGTTTCTACCCGCGCCTGAAGGCGCGGGTGGAGAAGGGCGACACGAAAATTCGCGCCGTTGGGTAAGCTCTTTGCTCGACAGTGACAAACGGGCCGAGCGAACTCCGTTCGCTCGGCCTTTTTGTTTTTTCGCGAAACGACTAAGCTGGCACCAAGGGAGGCACGCCATGACCCAAGATCGATTCATCGAAGAACTCTGGTCCTACGCCGCCGAAGTGCCGATGGAGCAGCACCCCTGGTTCGACGGCATCATCAAGCATCGCTGGCGCAAGGAGCAGATTATTCTTGGCGAGGTGCAGCACTACCTGCGCGTGCGCACCAACCCGATTTTCTTTGGTTACATGGCGATCAACGCCGTATCCGCCAAAGAATACGCTGTCATGGAAACCGTGCTGGAAAATTTCATGGAAGAGCTCGGCGGCAAGCGCACGCATGTCGACATCATGCTGCAGTTTCTCGAAGAAGGCGGCATCACGCGCGAAGCAGCGGACAATGCCGAGCCGGCGCCAGGCACGCTGGCGGCGATCGAAATGATCATCGGCTGCTGCCAGCGACGCTCAGCTTTGGAAGGCGTCGCCATGCTCGCCTTTGTCGAAAGCCAACTGGGCGGTGCGGGAAAGATTTCCGAAAAAGTGTATCGCGAGCTGACCGAGTTCTACAAATTTTCCCCACGCGCCGCGGCGACGTACCAGTTGCACGCCGCCCAGGACGAAGGCCACGGCAGCCGGCAAATCGCCGCGATTCGCCAACTTGCCACCGACGAGGTGACACAGAACAAAATCCGCGCCGCGGTCAAACTGGGATTGACTGCGTTCACCCTCGAATGGGACGGCCACGTGCAGGCGATGACTGGCAAGCGGGAGTTTTGGGGCGGGGTCGCCAACCTGAATCTACGTCAACCTCAAGTGCGGCTGCGTTCGTAGCAGGGAGCCAGAGGAGAAAGCCAAGAGCGAAGCGATAAAGGCAATCCGATTCTCGCCCCCGTTTCGGGGGAGAGTTAGAGAGAGGGCAGACACGCGCTCTGCAACGAGCCCCCATTTCAATCTTCCCCCGAGGCGGGGGAAGAGGTCTGAGTTTTTGGTTCAAAGTCTCAGGCTTCGCGTTCCGGCAACCCGAAACCCGAAACTCGGAACACGAAACTCACCTCAGATCGGCCATTCCTTCGGCAAATCTCTTCGCAATCCCTTGTATTCCGCGTCGTCGCTGTGATTGGCGCGCAGGCGCTTTAACGCCGCGACGACTTCGTCTTGTGACTTTCTAACAGCGTTGGAGACCATGCCCGTGGTCTCTTCGAAGCCCAGGCCTCAATTGCTGTGTCAGCCGCGCATGCGTTTGAGAATGTAGAGATCGTCTTCTTTGCTCATGTCGCCACTCCGGAAAATCCGACTTGTTGCACGGTGATGGACTCCACCGCGCTATCCGGCAAACCATTTTTATCCACCACGACCCGAACACGAACGAAAATGCGCCAGCTTTCACCCAGGTACCGAACGTACAGAAGCACGAAGGCATTCTCCGTCACCAACCCCGGCGGTTCTTTACAGTGAACTTCTGCTGTGAAGTTAGCATCGGCTTGAGCATCGAGCAGCAGCGGTCGGGCGAAGCGAATATTTTCCGACTTGAACTGCCCATGCGGCAGGCGCGCGGCGTCGATTTCTAGTCGTCCTGCCCCACGATTAACCACACGAAAAGTCACACGCCACTCGCCAGCGATTTCACGCGGCTCAACCGCGATCTGCTCCAACGATAATTCCGGCGGCGCACTTGGATTCACGCTTACAAATCGATCCGATAATGTTTCAGCTTGCCTTCGTCGAGCTCAATCCCTAACCCGGGCTTCGATGAGACGATCACGTCACCATTGTCGAAAGCAAACGGCTCGCTGATGATATCGTCTTGATAGTAAATCCCGGCGATACCCTGCTTGGCTTTTTCTTTGGGCGACGACACCGGCACCACGCAGCCATACGTAACGACTCCGGTCGAAGCGGCGAGATGAATATTGGCGGCGTTGCCGACGCCGGTTTCCACCGAGCCGTTGACGTTACACTTCAAACCGGCAGCTTCCGCCACCGCGGCGACTTTTTTCCCTTTGAACATACCGCCTGGCTTGGTCGTATAGATCGAAATTACGTCGGCCGCTTTCTTCTTGATGATCTCCAGTACATCCTCCGCCGTCCAGGCGCTTTCGTCGGCCATGATCGGCGTGTCGACGCGTGCCGCCACTTCCGCCATGCGGTCAATGCCTTCCACCGGCTGTTCCATATAAAGCAGATTAAACTCTTCCATCGCCTTGGTGATCTTCACCGCCGCCTTCGGCGTCGGATAGCCCTGGTTCGCGTCCACACAAATGTTCAGATCTGGACCGATGGCCTTGCGAACCTGCTTCACTAGTTCAACATCGCGCTTGGCTTCAACTCCGCCTTTAAGCTTGATGGTCTTTACACCTTCGGCGATAGCCTGCTTGGCTTCGTCAACTGCCTTCTCGATCTCCATCAGACCCAGGCTATGCGCAATCGGCACCCGGTCGCGAAACAGACCACCGAGCAGTTGATAGGCCGGCACGCCCAGCGCCTTGCCAACAACGTCGTACAACGCGCCATCGATGGCCGCCTTGCAATACGGGTAACCTTTCACGGCTTTGTCCATCAGCCCGTGGATCGCCTCAAAACGCGCCGGGTCCTGGTCTTTCAAAGCCGGCGCGAGAATATCGTTGATGATGTGCGCGGTGGTCTTCGGCGTCTCGCCGAAATACTTGCCGTTGTCGCCGCCCCAGTCTTTCAGCACCGGCGCTTCGCCCAGGCCGACCAACCCCTGATCGGTGTGAACTTTGACGATGACGTAGACACCAATCGGTGTCGTCAAACTGGCCCACTGGTGCACCCGTCGGGTTGGCAAGCGAATGGGAATCGTTTCGATTTTGGTAATCTTCATGTGGCCTGAAAACAGTCTCTAATTCTTACAATGCTTTCCCCGCTCCGAGCACGCCTCTTTCTTTGCGCCCTCTGCGCGAGATAAATCCGAACTACCCCACTCTCAACAACGTATCCGTCGGCGTCACATCCGACAGCAATTCACAGCCCTTCTCTGAAACCGCGAACATGTCTTTGTTCTGCATGCCGAAGCGGCCAGGAATATAGACCAACGGCTCAAAGGCACCGACCATCCCCGCTTCGACAATTTCGTTGCCGTAGCGCCCCATGTAGGGCTCTTCGTGTAAATACAGCCCAATGCCATGGGCGACGAAACTGATCGGCTCGAAGCCGAGCTGGCTGAATTTCTCTAAAAACTTTCGGTAAATCTCCGGGCAGCTCGCGCCCGGTTTGATCAAGTCCATGACCAGATATTTGCATTCGATCAGGTTTGACCAAATCTTATATTGCTCCGGCGTCGCATCGCCGACCACCGCGGTGCGGCAAATGCCGGTCAAATAACCAAACTTCTGCCCGAAGATCTCCATGCGAATGATGTCGCCGTGCTTAAGCCTGCGGTCGGTGGGCCCGACATTGGGAAACTCGCTGCGCTCGCCGGAGGCGATGATCATGAGCTTATAGCTCTCAGCCCCGCCGGCAAACAAGGTTTTCAACAATGTCCCAGCAAGCTCCAGCTCGCTCATGCCGACCTTGGCCGAGCGCAATGCCGTCCCTATCGCATTGTCGGTCAACTTGCTGAGCGAGCGCAGGAGCGCCAGCTCGCCGGGAGTCTTGATCTGACGCGCTTTGTTAAAAATCGCGTCAGCCGCCATCCAATTCACGTTGGGCAAATTCTTTTGCAGAGTGGCAAAATCCTTGGCTGGCAGAAACTCCATCTCGACAGCCACTTTGGCACAGTCGAGTTTTAGATCCTGGAGAGCCTCCGACAGCTTGTCCATCGGATCGTCGGAAAACTCCCGGTAGATGCGCAAATCGTCGATACCCGCATGCGCGCGCACCGTCGTCGCTTCCATGTCGATGGCCACCATGGAGATTTTGCCATTGGCAGTAACGATCACTGCGGCATGGCGCCAGCGCATCAGCGACTGCGACGGCACCACGAAGCCAGAGACGTAGGCGACGTTTTCCGGAGAGAGCGCGACGATGGCGTCGAGCCCTTCAGCGCTGATGCGCTTCTTCAAGCGGGAAATAATTTCCTGGTCCATATTCGCTGGGAGTGAGGATATAGAGCGCTAACTATCGGGTCAAGAACTCCACTGGCCTTGAGCGCGCCACGGCAGAGTTATGAAGCAGAAAGCAAAGTTTAGAATCCACTGAAATGCTCCGCTTTTACTTTTTGTGCTGCGACGGCTTGGCCCACGCGCTGCAAGTCTGGAATAAATTCAATGGAATCCAATTGCTGGACGTTTTTCGGTTCAATGTCATTTAGCCCAAGTGTATCGAGCCCGCTGCGCGTCAATTCCGCGTTGAAACGCATATAGGTAAACAGTTTGTCTTTGACCGGTCCGCGCTTGCCGATCATGTCACCGATTTCGCGGTCCAGCGGACCACCCGCCAAGCAGTTGCCGAACACGCGACAGAGAAAGTCTTGTTCGTTCAACGCTGCAGACATCAGAGCCGACGGTATGGAGCCGGCGTTGTAAAGTAGATTCATTTCTTCGGGCTTCAGATCCTTGTTCGCGTCCGGGCTGGTGCCAGTGCCGACTGAAACGATCAACGTTTTGTCTGCGCCGGTGGGCCAATCTATGTTGTAAGGCTCGACGGTTGCCATGAGGAACGCCTGAAACGCTGGATTGTTGTACATGGTGATGCCGCCGTCGACGAAGATAAACTCCTTGTCACCGATCTGCACTACCTCTGGCGGAAAATAGGTCGGCGCCGCGGTACTCGCGCGAATCAGTTGCCAGAGTGGCAGGTTCAAGTTGCAATCCTGTCGACTGCGATTGTTGTATTTCGCATGCGGGTTGTTGGAGACCGGCCACGGCGAATCCGTGCTGGCATTGCGCATCACGCACATAAGCAAACTGCGCAGCTTATCCGTACCGAGAGTTGTGTCGGCGCCGAATTCTTCTCTCAGGCGATTGGACAGTTTTTCGTCTTCAAACTTGTAACGATGGCGCCGCAGGAGCGATGCCTTGTCGAACATCTCCTTGCCGTTGTCGAGATAAAACTGGCGCACTTTGCCCACCGTCATGCCCCAAGAAAGACAGGCCGCGATAATCGCGCCGGTGCTCGTGCCGGCAAAGAAATCAAAATAATCGGCAAGCACGAAGTCGGCTTGCCCGCCCGCCCTCTGGCGCAGCAACCGTTCGATTTCAGCTAGAATCTCGACCGTTAGGATGCCGCGAATACCGCCGCCGTCGAGGGCGAGTATTTTCTTTGGACCTTTGGCTGCGATTCTGTCTGCAAGACTCATATCGATTCCTCGACTACCAAAGCTTCGTCGTATCGAGCACGTGGACCCGCCCCGAGTAGCTCTGCACCGTGTCGTGCATATGCTCGGTGCCGCCCGGACCGTCGCCGCCCTTGCGATTCCACAGGCAGACAAAGCGAACTTTCTCCGGCCCCCAGGCGAGTGCGCTATAGAGCTGCCAGAGATTGGTGCGCGAGTAGTGGTTAACATCCTTGGGCACAGCTCCAAGCTCATCGGCCATAATCAAGACAGCGGTTTTCGGCTGTGCTTTCACTTTGTAAAAACGCTCCACCCAGGCGTCGCCGGCAAATGCCACCGAATGCTTGATGAACGTCGGTTCATCATAAGCCAGGCGCAGCTCGACACGCAGCCCGCGCGCGACGCAGGCTTCGGCGAAAAGCAGATCGCCGCCGCAAGCGCCGCCGCAAATCGCGATGTCGTCCGGACCGGCGCCGAGCTCAGCCAGCTTCGCGGCAATTGCCTGCGCGGCGACGGCTTCTTGGCCGGGCGGGAAGCGCGGCTGCGGACGATCCGGGGCATCGACCATGTGTCCACTAAAAAGAAATACTTGGCGCGGTGCCCAGGCCTTCTCCGGCGCCGTGATGCGGCTCAACGCGCGCTCCAAAGTCTTCAAACCGGTTTTTACCGCCTCCGCGCGAAAACCGAGGTCCTGCAGCAAGTGCAACTGATCGCGCGAAGAGACCAACTTGAACCAGTCTTTTTCCGCCACCGCAACGGCGCTGCGATAGGCACTTTGAACGATTGGGCTATCGCTCTCTAGGACTTCCAACTCAGCCAAGGTAACTCGTGCCCAGTAGTCTTTGGGGTCTTTCTCCAGGGCGCCGCGCACCGCCCAACGCACGCCGCCTTCCATTTCTTTGCGCACATCCAGACGCTCTTGTTTGCCGGTTAGGTGCGCTTGGAGGTGGAGCAACGTGATCGCGTTGATACCGGAATAAAAATGGCTGGGATCTTTGCGATAGCCGGTCGCGTAGGCGTTCACCGCTTCACGCAGCAAGGCTTCGTCATCGCCCGCGTCTTTGCGCATTTGCTCAGAGCTCTTGCCGTCTTTGCGCCACAAGTCGACCCAGTTTTCCTTCTCCACTCGCCCCAAAAGCGCCCAACTCTCGGCATCGTCGGGAAAATCGCGCAGTACGGTTTCGACCCATTCCTTGGCTTCATCATGCTTTTTCAGACGGCCCAGCAACAACCCCTTCTGCCGCCGGCTCTCCAGATCATTGGGCTTGATAGTGAGGGCGTTTTCATACTGCGCCAAGGCAAAACGAAACTGGCCTAAAGACAGCAAGGCTCTGCCGGCAACCTGAAAGGTCTCAACGCGAAAGACGCGCGTCGGCGCTTCCTCGGCATAGACTAGAATATCGCCGGGCTTCTGGCGCTTGCGCGCGACTTCGATCCGGGTCGTATAGCGATCATAGTCTTCCCAGAATTGGCGGGCTTCCTCGACCCGCAAAGATTTCCAGTCGGGTTCCTGCAGATAGCGCAATAAATGATACACGGGACTGACCTTGCGGCCGTACCAGGAGTTGATCGTCTGCGCGGCAAATTCACGGATTTCTTTTCTATCAATCTCGACGAAATCCGGATCCGGCGCCAAGCGATTATCCGCGCCAGCCTTGATGTGATAACGCAACGACCGATCGGTATAGACGTCAAACGGTGTCGGCCCGCTGCGGCAGGTAATCTGAATCACACCGCGGCGGCGCAAGGCGTGGCGCACGCCCAGCTCGTACCAAACATTGGGATTGTCGATCGACAAGTCGGCGACGACCAGGTCGGCCAGCAGCAATTCCTGAAACATATCGGTGCGAATATTGCCGGCGCTCCGTTCTTCGTCGGCGCGAAACACCGTAAAACCCGCGCTTTCCAAAGCCGGCCTGATCAGATCGCTGTAGACTTTGTTGAAGTCGATCTGCTCTTTGGCGCCATTGGCGTCGAACCGCTCCTTGATACCGAACGGCATCGCAACAAAAGCGTGATAGGCCATGGTAACTATTGCTCCTGCAGCATAGCGTTAACGAACTAACGGGTGTCAGCCGCCATGTATTGCGATCGTTCCATTGCTTCCTGCTAGGAGCCACCCTAGCGCAAAGTCTGGCCCGCTTCACCCACACGAGTGGCGATAAACTCCAGGGGTGGACTGCCGCGATCGTCCTGCAGCCGGAAACGAATCTCGTTGCCGGCGATTTTGCCGCCATAGTAGTTTTTGCGCTCGCGCGTCCCCGACGCGGAATCCTCCTGAAACCGCACGCTGAAGAAAATCTCACCGCCCTCAATCTTGCCGTCATCGATGCCGCGTTTGAGGCCGAGAAAGCTCGCCGTGCCGTAGAGTCGATTGCCCTCCGGTTGAAAGAAAAACGCCTCTTTATGTTTGGCGTTCCAGTGATAAGTCACTTCGGCACCCCACGCGCCGGTCAACGGCTGCGCTATCGCGGCGTGGGTCGTAATCGGTGCGGGCCGCTGCGATTCCCGGCGCCCTTGCCACCAGATGGCAAAGGCGACGAGCGCAAAGACCAACGGCGCCTTCCAGATAAGCGCCTTTGTATGACGCTGCAGCCGTTCTTGCCGAGGGTCTATCTTGTCCGTCGAGCGCCGTTGCAGTCCTGGAAGCTTGGCCAACACGGTAATCAACGTGTTGGCGTCGCGATGGAACTCATCGTCGCGCAAACTCACCGCTTCGCGCTGGGCCAAGCCACGCAGCGGGTCTGGAAGATCGGCTGCCCTGGGCATACTCGCGCCGCCGACTAGCACGGGGATTACGGGAATGCCGCGCTGCAATCCTTGCGCGACTTCGAGCACGACGAAATCATGCGGATCGTCCAAGCGCCGCTGCCCGTTACCGTCCCGCGCCTCCAACCACTTTTTGCCGATGACCGCGATCATGGTGTCACAGGATGCGACCTTGGCGCCGATGTGCGCGACAAAATCGACGCCCGGCGGGATGCCGTCAACGTCCATGAAAACACGATCGGCGCCGAAGCGGGCGCATAGACGATCGTAAAGACGCCCGGCATAGGGCGCGCTGTCGTCGCGGCGATAGCTGATGAAGATTGCCGACATCGATGGGACCCGGTGGTTTCAACGGGCAAGTATAGCTGGTTTTTCCTTACCCTCGCCAGCGCAACTTTTTACTTGAACCAAGGCCGCGTTTGGGTTACTAACCGTGCGTCAGAACAACACCAGTGGAGGAGTTCATGCAAAAAAGATTTTTCTACGGCATCGCCGCGGCGTCAAGCGCGCTGTGGCTCGGCGCAACGTTGATAAGCAACCCGGTTATGGGACAACAAAAAGCCGCAGCGCCGGCGGCTCCAGCCGCCGCTCCTGCCGGCAGCGGCGATGCCATGTCCGGGCTAGCAGCTTACTATCACAATGGTTTGAATGGACGGCGCACCGCCAGCGGCCAGCGCTACAACCCTGGGGCCATGACTGCCGCACATCAAACTCTGCCGTTCGGCACGCGAGTGAAAGTTACTCACGTCAAGAACAATCGTTCGGTGATCGTGCGCATCAACGATCGCGGTCCCACCCAGGCCGGCCGGGTCATCGATCTCTCGCGCGCGGCCGCGGCGCAGCTGCGCCTGCTGCGCGAGGGGTTAGCCGAAGTAAGGTTAGAAGTTGTGAAGTAGCCCTGCGTCACACTCCGAATGGCGCGCCCGGTTTTATAGCGGGCGCGCCAGTTTCATTTCACAGCAACGCCCGTCGACGTAGTTCCGCGGTCCGTGGCAAATCCACCGTGCCGGTCTTGGCATCGATAACCACGCCATAATCTTGCCGCGCCCCATCGATCGAGACGTAGCCATCTAACACGTCACCCAAAACCAATTCGGGATCGCGCTCAAGCGGATTGCCGTAGCCACCGCCGGCGTTCATATTGACGCAGACACTATCGCCGGGCTTGAGCGCCGCTTCGCGCACGGTCTCGTCGAGCTCATTGCCGTTGACTGCGTAGAACCCGGTGCGCGCGGCTTTGCCGCCAAGCACGCCCCAGGGCGGAAATTTACTGCGCATGTCGCCTTTGCCGCGCACGCGCACGGCGGCATCTTGCAATAACTGATACTCGCGCGTGCAGCCGCAGCCGCCGCGAAACTTGCCCGGTCCGCCCGAGTCAGTGCGCACTTCGAAGCGCAAGACGCGCATCGGGAATTCGGTTTCATGAATTTCGATGGGGCCCGGGCGAAATTGGCCGACACCGAGGGTGCCGTGAATCAACGATACGCCGTCCTGCTTGCTGCTGGCGCCTAGCGCGGTATCCAGCAGCTCCATGAACACCCAGGGCTTGCCGCCCTTGCCGCCGGAGCTGGCGATGCGCACGCCGCCACCGCCGCCGGAAGAACCGACGGCGCGCGCGGGATTGAATTTTCCGAGCGCGTGCAAGACGACATCTGCAGTCAGATAGGCCAGCGGGACGTAATAGGACACCGGGCCGCCGTGGCGTGGGCTAACGATGGTGCCGGGCTTAAATTTCGTCTGCACGACGTCCACGAATCCGTGATTGAACGGCAGACTCGCGTCGGTCATCGCCATCAAACCAAAGTAGCAAGTATTTTTGATCAGGGCGCTAGTCACATTCACCGGTCCACGCGCCTGATCGTCGCTACCGGAGAAATCGAAGAGAATCTGATCGCCCTTCTTTTGGACGACTACGTGAACGCGCCGCGGCCGGTCAAAGCCGATGCCGTCATGATCGAGCAAGCCTTCCGCTTCCTGAGTGCCATCCGGAATTTCACGTAACGCGTCCCGTAGCTGGCGCGCCACCCGCGTCATCAACTCATTACAGCCGTCGCGCACCGTCTCAGCGCCAAAACGCGCGCACAGCTCCTGCATCCGCTCCGCACCGACGCGGCACGCCGCGACCTGGCCACGCAAGTCCCCCAAAGTCTCCACAGGAATACGACTATTGGCGGCAATCAGCCGCTCAACTTCAACGTTGACCTTGCCGCGCACATAAAGTTTCGTCGGCGGGATCATTAATCCCTCTTCCCACATGTCTTGTGGCACATGGGCGGTCCGCGGCCCACCGAGGTCGGCCTTGTGGGCCAAGGTCGCAGTGAACGCCACCAACTGGCCCTGGGCAAAGACCGGGATGAAGACCATCGTGTCGTTGGGATGGGTGACGTTGCCGGTGTAGGGATTGTTGAAAACCAGCACGTCACCTTCTTCCAGATCTTCAGTTTTGTAATAGTCGCTCAGGTGATCGCCGATGGCGGCAAATGAGCCGAAATGGAGCGGCAATTTTTTCGATACCGCCACGGTGCGCAGGCTGGCATCGAGCAGCCCAGCGCTGCCGTCCTCCGACTCGCGCAGAACTGTAGAATAGCCGCTATGAAACAGAACGATACGCATCTCTTCGATGATGCTTGAAACTTTGGACTGGATCAGTTCAAGAGTGATGGGATCAAGCTTTGCTGCCATTTATTCTCCTTGCCTGGCAAATGGTGCGCACGGCACACCCTACGCGGCCAAACAAACTCAAGACATAAGAGAAACCCTACGGGTTTGTCATACCGGCGCAGGCCGGTATCCAGATTTCAAGATGGACCCCGGCCTTCGCCGGGGTGACGGAATCGTAGGGTCTCAACGTCAGATTCCAATAATAATATTGCCAAACCGATCGATCTCCGCGCTCATGCCCGGATGCACCACCGTCGTCGAATCCATCTGCTCAATGATCGCCGGCCCGGCTACCCGATTGCCCGGTAACAGCTTCTCGCGATAGTAGATCGGCGTGTCGTGCCAGCCGTCGAAGTAAGCCTGGCGCCGCACTTTGATGGCATCTTGTCTAATCTCATGTGTCAGCGCCGCTTCATTGACTACCGGTTTGGGCACGATCACTTTGGTGGTCAACCGATAGTTGACCAATTCGACTTTTTGATCTTCCGCCCGCGAGCCGAAATGTTTCTCATGGGTCTCATCGAACAATCGGCGCCATTGCAATTTCATCTCACCGTTCAAGTTGCCTCGCGCTACAGGCACTGGCAGCTCGTATTTTTGAATGCTGTAACGCAAATCGATGGCGCGCTCGTGGACAATCTGTTCTCGAGCTATACCCTGGGACTCGAACTCCTGCTGCGCGGTTGCCTCCATCGACTCAAAGCGGCGCGCCACCTCGGTGACGTCGACGTTTTCCAGCAAGGCGAAATGTGTCTGTACGTAGTCGCGTTTCAGGTCGGAAACTAACAAGCCCATGGCAGAGTGCACGCCGGGCGAAGCGGGCACGAGCACACGCGGTATTTTCAATTCCTGCGCCAGCAGCGCCGCGTGCACCGGGCCGGCACCGCCGAAGGCGACCATCAGATATTCGCGCGGATCCTCGCCGCGCGACACAGTGACCAGCCGCAGCGCTTCGACCATGCCCGAGCTGACGATTTTAATAATCCCGTTGGCCGCCTCGATCGGTTCGAGCTTCAGCGGCTGAGCGATGTGCTTGGCGATGGCGTTTTGCGCGGCTTGCGGATTCAGGTGAAATTTGCCGCCCACGAAGAACTCTGGGTTTAACCAACCGAGCGCGACATCCGCGTCAGTCACCGTCGGCAACTCACCGCCGTTGGGATAGCAGGCCGGCCCGGGCACCGCGCCGGCACTCTGCGGCCCGACTTTCACGAGGCCGCCCCTATCGATCCACGCGATGCTGCCGCCACCGGCGCCGATTTCGACCAGATCGATGGACGGCGTCGAGATCAACCACTCGCCAGCTTGAAAGCGCGGCACAATACGCGGCTCGCCATCTTCAACGATGCCGGCCTTCGCCGTCGTCCCACCCATGTCGAAAGAAATGATTTTCAGCTGCTGGGTCATGCGCCCAATATGCGCCGCACCGAGCACGCCCGCCGCTGGGCCGGACTCGATCATGCGCACCGGAATATTGCGCAGCGCGCCGCCGGTGAGGCTACCTCCGTTGGACTGCATGATGTAGAGCGGCTTGGTGATGCGCCGCGATTCGAGCGCCTCTTCGAGGCGATGAATGTAGCGATTGACCACCGGCGCGACGTAAGCGTTGACCACCGTCGTGGTCAGTCGCGGGTACTCGCGAATTTGTGGGAGCGTCTCGCTGGAAAGGTAGACCTGCGCATCCGGCACGACCTCGTGAATCAACTCGCGCAAGCGCTGTTCGTGCGCCGAATTCATGAACGAAAAGATCAAGCTCACCGCGACCGAATCGACGCCCGTGCCTTGCAAGCGCGCCAGCCGCCTGCGTGTCTCCTCTTCATCCAGCGCGCGCAAAACGTTCCCTTGAAAATCGACCCGCTCGGGAATCTGAATCGTCTCGCGCTGCCGCACCAGCATCGGCGGCTTGGGATAGGTCAAATAATCATAGGTCGCACTGCGCGTCTCGCCCAGCTCCGGCGTTTCATACACGCCGGTGAAACCTTCCGTGATACACAGCCAGGTCTTCGCACCCTTGCGCTCCAACAACGCATTAGTCGCCACTGTAGTCGCATGAAACAAAAACGAGACATCCTCGGGCCGCTTGCCCTTACCAAAGAATTCATCGAGCGCATTCATGACGCCCTCGGCCAAATCCGCCGGCGTGCTCAAGACTTTAGAACTAAAAACCGCCCCGCCCGCTTCATCGAGCACAACAAAATCTGTGAACGTGCCGCCAATATCGATGCCGACTCTATAACTCATGCGATAACCTCAGCCCAATAAATACCACAACCTTGAATTTACAACGGAAAGATCACGCCCAATACGTCGTCCGATCGACGGGAATATGCTGCAAGACTTCGCCTGGCACGAAATCTTCAAGCCGAATGCGCGCCAGCGCTTCGTCGGGGCATTTGGAGACCGGTGAGAACGGCCGGTCGAGGGGTTTGGTCGCGTCGACGATCATCGCGGAAGTTTTGCGCGGGCTGACCATCGACGGATCGATCAAGCTGCCGCGCATGATTTCTTTGATAATCGACACCTGTAAGTGCGGCTGCACCCGGGTGGCGATGGCCCAAAGAATTTCAGTCGGATCGTAGACGTTGATATCTTCGTCGAAGACAAAAACGTTTTTCGCCCAATCCCAAGTCAACACCGCTGCCGCGGCGCGGCCTGGGTCGCCTTCGGACATTTTTTTCATTGAAATGAAAACATTGAGCAGCGCGTGGCGCCCGCTAGTACAGACCGCGACAACGCCAGGCACAGCTTCGCGGGCGCGGCGCAGGTACGCGCCCTCGCGCGCGAGATCCATCCACGGCTTGTCCCCCTCGGGCGTAAGAATCGACGTATGCAGCGCGCCCTGGCGGCGCGTGATTGCGCGCACTTCATAGTGTGCCGACTGTTGAAAGCCCTGCACGCCGAGATAGCCATTGACTTCGCCAAAAGGCCCCTCGACCATGCGCTTGCCTGGGAGAAGCGCGCCTTCGATGACGATCTCGGCATCCGCCGGCACGAGCAGGCGCTCGCCCCACGTCTCTGACGGTACGAGGCGCAGCGGCTCGCCGAGATAGCCGCCGATGATGTCATACTCGCTGATCTCGAACGGCCCGCCGTAGCAGGCGCCCATTTGATAGGCCGGATGATGGCCGATCACCGTTGCCACCGGACACTCTTCGCCGGCTTCTTCGTAGCCGCGAAAGATGCGCCACATATGCTGCAGCGTCATCAAAAACCCGGTGTGGTTACGGTCCTTCACCTCCATGCGGTGATAGGAGCAATTGTAAACGCCACTGGCTCGATCCTTCGCAACGCTGGACATATCGAGATAGGGACCGCCGTCCATCTCGTGATGTTTGAGCAGCGGCAGCTCGTAGAGATCGACCGCCTCGCCAATGCGAACGATCTCCTTCAGCGGCGCGGCGTCTTTGCTGACCATCACCGGCCCAACCCTCGCCGCCTCCCGGCGCAAACACTCGCGCGCCATCTCGGCGCGGTCCATCTCCGCCGGCAAACCGAGCGCCACCTGAATCTTTTTCTGCGAATTTTCCGCGCTCATGACGACCTTCATGTCGGTCGGCTTACCGTGGGCATTCAATGGCTTTTCGAACATCAACACGGGAAATTTCTTTAGCGCTCCGAGTTTTTTGACGATCGCGGTGATGTCGTAGGCGAGCGGATTGACCGTTTTTGAGATGGAAACGACGTCGCTGGGATAAGCGCGGCGAAAATCATCTAAAAATGTTCTGAGCGATTTTGCCATGGCTGGGAAATAGGATAATTGATAATGGACAATGTTCCGCTCCGCAACACTTGCCTTGACAATACAAATTCTTTTTTCTGCGTCTCGAGAAACTTCGCCATCTTCACGATACGCAATGCAAAAGCAAAAGACTTATCTCGAACCGCATTTTCGGTCGTTTTCAATTTTCCATTTTCCACTTTCAATTCTTGTACTCGATCACATCCAACCCCCTCTGTTTATCCGTCACCCACAACAACCCGCGATGATCCTTCGCCACATCGTTGGTCTCCGGCGCTTCCAATCGATCGCCCGGCTTCGGAATGAAATATCCCCGCTCCTTCGGGTTCGCCGGGTCGCTGATATCCATCACGCGCAGGCCGCCAGCAAACCAGGTGACATAGACTAGATTGTCTTCGTCGACTTTTTCGCGAAGCTGATGCGTGCCGCAGCGGACTTTGTCGGCGGGATAGGGCGTCGATGACTCGGGCAAAAAACAGGAGCTCAGCAATTTCGGCTTGGTCGCATCGCTCACGTCCCAGGTGCGAAACGGCGCGTGGGGTTTGCCTTTGTCGGCGCCGCGGTTGGAGCGCTCTTCTTCCGTCGACACAGCGATCCGTTTGCCGCCGATTGGGTGCGGCACTTTGAGAAACGTATGGGTCGGCTCCGGGCACGCCGGGTCATACTCGTAGTGCGACAGTGTGCGCGGTTTGTTGATGTCGCTGACATCGACGATCGACACGCCCGACATCCAGCAGCCGGCGTAGATTTCGCTGCCCGCGCGCATGCCGTGATGGAGGCGATGCTCGGCGTGTTTGGGATGGGGTGTTTCCCCGGCTGCAACATTCTGCCCATCCATCCACCAGCGTGAGACTTCTTTCACGTTGGACGGATTGCGTACATCGTAGATCACCAGAATGTTGCCGACGAAGCCTTCCATTTCCGTCGAAATATAGGCGTAGTTCTCGTCGACGTCGAAGCGATGCACGCCCTTGCCGTGGGTTTTCACGAAATTGACCAGCTTGGGATTGGCCCGATCCTTGACGTCGTAGATGCGAAAGCCGCCATCGTCGTAGCCTTGCAGCTTGGCCCCATGGCCGCGCTCGAACTCGGAATTGACGAACATCAGGTCACCGACGATACGCGCCTTGTGCGAGTGGGAAAACTCGTGGTTGGGTTTGAGCGTGCTGACCACCTTGGGCTTGCGCGGGTCGGAGATATCTAGGATCGTAGTCCCGTTGGGCCGGTGCTGGTGGCCAACGTAGGCGTAGCCCTTATCGAGCACGATCTGGCCGCCGCCTTCGAGTTCCATGCGCGAGAGATGACGAATATTGGATGAGCCGCGCGGCGCATTGCCGGCGGCGCTTTCAGCCGTAGCCAACAGTTCAGACATGGCGCACCTCCAATGAACGAGTGACTTTTCAGCGCACCATATTCGGAATTTCATCTTTTGGCTAGGTTTGTGAATCGATTTCGGCTAGGCTGTCGTTCGACTTTCAATGAAAACTTTCCACATTTTTTTGGTATTGTTGCTTGGCGCCGCCCTTGGCGGAAATGCCCAGGCGCACTTCACCGGCCAGGGCCACGTGCACACGCACGCGCAGACCAAGCAAGAGTTTCTCAATCCCAATTGCCAGACCAGCGACACCTGCGACCTGAAACGCTTTACGCTGACGACTTCGGTTAACGAAATCTGGTTCAGCGACGATCCGCTGCACCCCACCTACGGCAACGGCGTCATCATGGAATACGAGACCGACACCGTGGCTGCGCTGGAAAAATACGCCATCGTGCAATTCAAGCGAGGCTGCGTTTTCTACACATCGGAGGCCGCTCCCGGGGTGATCAAGCGCAGTATCAACAACACGGTGCTGAGTTTCGGTGAGAGCGTGCCCTACTGTTTTCGCAACTGGATCATCGACTCGCAGGACACCGACCCAGCTTACAATAGCGATCCTGAACACGGCCGGATCTATCTTGCGCGCTGGAACCGACCTGGCTCCTACGACAATAAGACCCAGCGCTATTACGGCAAACAAAAACCGAACCGGCCGGTTGTCTACATGACCGATTACCCGAGCGGCGCCTTCGTCCGCGCGAGCGGCGTGAAGAACACGGCGTTGGAATTTAAGACTTGTATTTACCGGGCCGGCGATGTTCCGGCGGCGACCCGTCGCGACGACATCAACTTTGCAACGCCGCTTAGGTGCTTCGACTGGCAAAGCGTTTACATTTATGATTTCAAAACCGCGCGCTTCCAAAACGACTTGGCGTTGGCGCCGCGCTGGGAAGAGCCGGCAGCACCGGTCGCTTCACGGCCGTATCGCACCATCTGGCTGGCCCTTGCGCTCCTACTCGCACTGTTTATCTACCTAGCGATCAGGATTGTGCGCCGACGAAACGCAGCATAGGCAGCGGGTGCCAGGCAAGCCCCAATTTCAATTATCCATTCTCCATCTTCCATTACCCTGCCCCCCTTGCGCCCTGCCCCGCGTCTGAGCTATTCCAGAGGAAAGACAATCTTATTTCAAAGATAAAGGAGCTGCCTATGCCATTTCTCGACCGAACCTACGGGAAACCGAATGATTTCACTGTCAAAGAAGTTCTGATCTCCTCCGACTCGCACGTTATCGAGCCGGCCGGCTTGTGGCAGAAGGAATTGCCCAAGGCGTTTCAAGACCGCGCCCCCAACTACGGCGGCCAGCGTCCTAACGACGTTCCCGGCGGCGCCCAGGAGAAAAACAAGCGGGTCGCCGAGATGGCGGCCGACGGCGTAAGCGGCGAAGTGCTCTACCCGACCCACGGCCTGAAATGCCTGAGCCTCGACGACCACGCGTTGGAAGCCGCCTGTTGCCGAGTCTACAACGATTGGCTGATCGATTACTGCAGCGCCGCGCCTGACCGCATGATCGGCATCGCCATGTTGTCGATGTACGACAGTGACGAAGCCTGCAAAGAGCTCGAGCGCTGCCGCAAGGCCGGCATGAAGGGCTCGGTGATCTGGCAGGTGCCGCCAGCGGAGCTGCCGTTCTCGTCGCCGCACTACGACAAGTTCTGGGCCAAGTCGCAAGATCTCGACATGTCGGTCAACCTGCATATCTTGAGCGGCCACGGCTACAGCCGCAGCCGCACCTTTGGCCAGGGCGACACCCCCACAGGCATGACCGCGGAACACAACAGCGTCAACATGAAGCTGTTCCAATCGGTCGATAGTCTTTATGACCTAATCTATTCTGGTGTGCTCGAGCGCTTTCCCAAACTAAAGATCGTCCTGGTCGAAAACGAGCTCGGCTGGATTCCATTTGTGTTGGAGCAGTGGGATTACTACTTCAAACGGCACGGCAGCAATCGCCAGGGCTTGAAAATCAAGAAAGCGCCGAGCGAATACTTCCACAACCAGATCTACACGACGTTCTTCAACGATGCGGTCGGCGGGCACATGCTCAATTGGTGGGGCGAAGACAACTGTATGTGGTCAAGCGACTTCCCGCACGGCAACTCAACATGGCCAAATTCCCGTGACATCGTCGCCCGCGACCTCGGCACACTCCCTGACAAAACGCGCGCGAAGCTTGTCCGCGAAAACGTCGCCAAGGTTTACAACATCCCGATTCCGACTCCGGTCCAGTAAACTCGTCAAAATTAGCTCTTCCCCGGCTCGCTCAGGGCGGGCCGGGAAATTTCTCTGGCTTGACTGCCGAGCCGTGACCGCGAAAAAATTTACTCCGCAACCCGCCGCCACCGCGGCGCATGAGGAACACCATCATGAAACAGGATGCACGGAGAAATCTACACAAGAAGGCGCGGCAAAGGAAACGGGCGGCTATGAAGAAATACGTTGCGGATAAGAAAGCAAAGGCGGCCGGGGCGCCAACTTCGAACTGAAAATCGCGCCGCTAGCTCAACTTTCTCAACCGGAGAGTTGGCCGGTGGACTGACACCCAGAGCGGTGCTCGACAAACTCTCGGCGGTGGTCGGAAACTTCACATCCAGCATCATGATCGCTCCGAACTCGTAGGTCGGGTTAGCGGAGCGTAACCCAACACATCTCTATAACACGTACAACCGTTTCGGATTGTCGTAGCTAATTTTTCGCTTCGACGCATCGGGAATATCCTCGCGGTCAAGAAACTCTTTAACCGCTTTGCCCATGCTGACGATGCCCTCGTGGGGAAAGTCCGAGGCCCAGAACAGGCATTCATCGCCGAGCAAATCCAAGTCGCGGCTGGTGGTCATCTCTTCGCCGCATTGAAAATAGATCTGGCCGCGCTCGATTAATTTGGCCGCCGGCACCAATTCACCTAAACGGTTGCCCATCTTGCTCATCAAATACGGCACCCAGCCGCAGCCAGCTTCGAGAAAGGCGATCTTCAAATCGGGCAAGCGACCAAGCACACCGGAAAAAACCAAATTGGTGAATTGACGCATCTGCGGCCAGACATGGGCCAACGTCGCCGCCTCGGCACGCGTCATGAAGAGATCGTTGTTGCGCAGCGAATTCTGCGCGTGCACGGCGAGCATGCACCCTAGCCGCGCCGCTTCTTCATAAACCGGATGAAACTCTGGATGGCCGAGCGGCCGTGGCAAACCATCCGCTGGCAATATAGCCCCGACCATACCCAAATCTTTGACCACTCGGCGCAACTCGTTCACCGCCGCGGCCACATCCTGCAGCGGCACGAGGGCCATGCCCTTCATACGCCGCTCGTGCCGCAAAAAGCGATCGTAAAGATAGTCGTTGTAGGCTCGGCAGAGGTCGACGGCAAAATCTGTCATGCCGACCTGCCCAATATGCATGAAGCGCGTCGGATAAATCACCGCCGCTTCGAGCTTGCCGATATCCAACGCCTGCTGCCAGTCTTGCAGCGTGGGAATAAGAAACGACCGGCCAATCCCCTCGCGCCCGGCCTGCCGATGCCAGCCGTGATGCGGCAGCAGCGGGAAATACATCACCGCCTCGCGCCGGGCTTTGTAGCAGTCGGGCAAGTACTCGAAGACGTCGTTTTCGACTTCACGAATGTGACCGTCCGCGTCGATCATTTTCCAATCCGCCATGCAACCTCCGCAAAATTCGGATGTGCCTCGCGCAGAGCACGCAAAGGACGCAGAGAAAAGAATAGAAAAATCGAACTCTGCGCTCCCTGCGTCCCTGCGCGAGATAATCTTTTTATCCGTCAGCGATCATTTCGCCGAAGCGGCCGCAAAATTCTCCAATGGCGCCGTTGTGGACGAAATCGGCCATATCATCGAGCGGCCCGGTTTCGCGGTTGATAATCGCTAAAACCGCGCCGTTTCGTTTGGCGATCACCGGGAACGATGCCGCTGGCTGCACCTGTAGCGACGAGCCCATGACAATGAATACCTCAGCGTGCTCGGTCCACTCGTGCGCCGTCTGCATCGCTTGCTCGGGCATCGCCTGCCCGAAAGAGACAGTCGCCGACTTTAGAATGCCGCCGCAGGTGTCGCACTTGGGCGACTGAAAATCGCTCGCGCCAAGCAATCGGTTAACGATCGGCTCCGGTTCGAACTCTTTGCTGCAATTCATGCAAAGAATCTTTCGGTTTGAGCCGTGCAACTCGACAATTTTTTCGTCCGGCAACCCAGCCATGCTGTGCAGGCCGTCGACGTTCTGTGTGATCAAACCGATCAGCTTTTCTTTGACGTTGAGCGTGTTGACGAAATAGTGGCCGACGTTGGGCTTGGCATTTTTGTATTGCTCCCAGCCGTCGAGGCGGCGCTTCCAGGCCTCGATGCGCTTCTCTTCGCTGCTCATATATTCTTGAAACGTCACCGGCCGGTAGCGCGTCCAAATGCCGCCGGGGCTGCGGAAATCGGGAATGCCCGATTCGGTGCTGATGCCAGCGCCGGTGAAGACTACGACGTCGGAGCATTGGCGCATTTTCTGAGCGAATTCTTCGAGCTTCATAAGGGCAAGTTATAGAACAGACGGAACAGCTATGACAACCGGACGAAGGCAACAGGCATGAGGCAACAGTAAGACGGGCGCGATGAAGCGCGCCCGTACACGGGTTTTGACTTTGCGCGCTTTGCGCCTTTGCGCGAGGCACCGCGAATTTCATTTCGTGTATCTCGGCAACTTTAACGACAGCGCCAGTAGCCCCGCGCAAAGGATCAAGACTCCGGTCACAACAAATCCGCGCGCGAACAGGTGGGCATCGCCCATGAGGCCGATAAACCAGGGTGTGGCGCCGCCGCCTATCAAATAGCCGAATGGAATGGTGAAGCCGACGGCGAGATTGCGCGCCTGGGGCGGCGCGATGACCGCCAGCGCAGCGAAACCGGCGGGGAAAAACCACACGGCGAGGGCGGGCTGGATCACCACGGACACCGCCATCCAATTGTCGGCGACGACGCCCAGCAATAGGGTCAAAACGCCGGTGACGATCAAACTGACCGTCATAGTCTTCTTCGGCCCAAGGCGGTCGGATGCCCAACCGCCAAGCACACCAAGGATCGGGCCGTAGGAGCGCGAGAACGCGGTCAGCGTATTGGCCCAGGTCGCTTCGATATTCCTTTCACTGACCAGATAGAGCGGTAACATCGCGTACACACCAACGGTGGAGCTGACGCCCATGCCGAAAAGAATCAACATGATCCAGAACGCCGGTGTGCGCACCAAGGCGCCAAAGGCGCTGGATGCCGGCGACTCGCCAGGAGACTCACCGCCACGGCCCCATTGCGAGTAAGCGAGCGTAATGGCAATTGACGTCGCCCCCAAGCTCCCCAATGCCGCGCGCCAACTCCACTGGCGCAAGAACACTTCGGCAATAAACGGGCCGCAGAAGAACGCCAAGTTTGGCGCCAACTCGTGCACCGCGATCGCCTTGCCCCAGTGGCGCTGTTCGACCATCGATGTGATCGTAGCGATGGCAGACGGCATGTAGAGGCCGGCAGCGAGCCCCAGCAAATACAGCCCGGTGCGAAAAACCCAAAGATCGTGGGCCAGCGCCAAACCAAACAAGGCCAAACCGAGTCCCGTTCCGGAGATAAAAATTGTCCGGCGATGCGTCGTCCGCGATGAGAGAAATCCCGAAGTAAGCAGGCCGCTCAAGTAACCGGCGGAAATCAGAAAAAAAAAAGCCCGCCTGGCCGTGGCTGATCGTAAGTTCCCTCTCGATGGTCGGTAACAAGGGCGAGAAGATGACGCGCGCGACAAAATTCAAAAGAAATATCCCGGTGAGAAAAAACACCGGCCCGACCTGGGCGGCAAAACTGCGCTCCGGGCTTTCGGCAGACTTTGCGCTATTCTCGGCTAACATAGTTTGTTGTCGATGCGATCGCTCATGTCTACATTCAATCCCTGGCAGAATCCAACCCATCGGCACCAACGAGATCGGCGATATTCAAACCGCCGAGCCGCGGCATAGCGGCCTTACGTCTTTCGGTAAGGACTTGGTGCGAGAGCTCAATCGGCTGGGCGCAGTCATCGATACTGCCCACGCTAGTGCGACTGGCAATCTCGCGGCGAATAGCCTAAAAACTGACTACGGAGGACCTTGCCAACTATGTTGAAGATGCTTCGGCTCTTGCTAATCCTCACTGCGGTATCCAGCGCCACCGCAGCCCATGGCGCGTCGGCGCCAACCCAGCTACGGCTGCTCTATCCGAGCTTCGCCGGCTCGTGGGCGACGGCGTGGATCGCCAAAGAAGCCGGTTATTTTCTCAACGAAGGTTTGGACGTCGAATTGATCCGCGTCGGCGGCAGTAGCCGCATGGTCGCCGCCATGCTCGGCGGCAGCGCACCGATCATTCAAGCCGGCGCCATCGCGGCGATCACCGCCAACGTCGCCGGCAGCGACGTGGTCATCATCGGCGCTACGGGAAGCGTATCGCCGTTCAGATTGCTCGCCCGGCCCGAGATCAAACAAGCCGCGGACTTAAAAGGCAAGAAAGCCGGCATCACAACCTTCGGCTCGACTTCGGATCAAGTCATGCGCATCGCGCTCAAACATTTCCATCTCGAAGCCAACAAGGATGTTGCCATCTTGACCTTCGGAGCTCAGCCGGAAGCCTTCGCCGCTTTAGCGAACGGCGTTGTCCAGGTCGCCGCGCTAAGTTATCCGCTTTATCCGAAAGCCCAAAAGATGGGCATGCGCGAGCTGATCAATTTCGCCGACCTGGGCGTCGAGGACATCAACGGCACCGTGATGACAACCAAAAGCTATCTGGCGCAGAACCGTGACACGGCGCTGCGCTTCATGCGCGCGTTTAGCCGGGGCATGCACCGCTACCGGACCGATCGTGAGTTCAGCAAAAAAGTCTTGGGCAAATATGGCAAACTGAACGACGAAGACATTCTCGACGGCACCTGGCAAGACTATGCGCCGACGCTGCAAAAAACCCCGCGCCCGTCGCTCAAAGCGATCCAGTTCATGATTGAAAATCAGTATCCGGGGAAAAAGCCGCTGCCGCGGCCTGAACAGTTCGTCGATCTATCGATCGTCGATCAGTTAGAAAAGAGCGGTTTTCTCGACTCGCTTGGCAAATAGTCGTCGGAGCGACAGGAGCAGCCGCCCCGACTCTCATCACGGCTTTACTTCGATATTGTTGACCACGCTTTTGACGCCCCTAACTTTCGCGGCGATTTCGCCAGCTTTGTTCTTCTTGTCGGCGCTGCTGATGTTGCCTTTCAGTTTGACGATGCCGTCATCGACGTTGACATCGATTTCCTGCATGGTCGAGCGGTCCTCGCGCGCCAACTGCGCTTTCACGGTGGCTAATATCTTGGCATCTTCGAACTTGGGATTGGACTTGAGATCTTCAATCGCCTGGCACCCAGCGAGCACCAACAAGACTGCCAACGCCACAGCACGCAAAGCTCGCGACATTAGCCCCCTTGCCCGGCTTAACTATTTTTGAACCTGAAGATTGTTAGCAACATTCTTAACGCCGTTCACGCTGCGGGTAATTTGCTCGGCGCGGGCCCGATCCGCCGTGCTTTCAACGGTGCCAGTTAAGGCGACGACGCCGCGATTGGTATCGACCTGCACCCGAGTGATCGACGAGCCTTTGTCAGCTGCCAGCTTGGCTTTAACCTGAGTTGTGATCGTGGTGTCGTCGATATTCTGCCCCAAGGTATCGCCGGTGAGCGCTTGGCAGCCTGCGAGACCTCCACTGAGCTATGATCAAAGCGTGTGGAAATAGGAAATAGGTAGGCGTACCCTTTCGCGAATCTAAAAACGAAAGGCTGCCTGTTGGCGCAGGCAGGAAAGGATACGCCGA
>Ga0194132_10000335_pt1 | contig 97256 bp, 91 predicted proteins | sample TA2KigOf80mmetaG_FD_148612 | JGI IMG/M metagenome (GOLD analysis project Ga0194132, IMG submission 148612) | Freshwater microbial communities from Lake Tanganyika, Tanzania - TA2015054 Kigoma Offshore 80m | ecosystem: Environmental > Aquatic > Freshwater > Lake | place: Tanzania: Lake... | reverse complement strand
ATGCCCTCTGCGCCAATCAACGGCATCGACCTGTACTACGAGGTCTCCGGTCCGGCGGAGGCGCCAGCGGTGGTGTTCCTTCACGGCGCCGGAGGCAACCACATCTCATGGTGGCAGCAGGTCCCCGTGTTCAACCAGACCTACCGCTGCATCTCGATCGACCACCGAGGCTTCGGGCGTTCACTCGACCCAACCGGTGCGGGCGCTGCGCGGTTTGTGGATGATCTGGAAGCGCTGCTCGACCACCTTGATGTTGGCCGGGTCGCGCTCGTAGCGCAGTCGATGGGCGGACGGACCGCCCTCGGATTCTCCGTGCGCCATCCGGAGCGCGTCCGCGCACTGGTGATGGCGGACACATGGGGTTTCTTCGACTGGCCGGAGCAGGTCGAACGGGCGAATACGCTCCGGGAGCAGCAGCCGAACTCCAACGACCCGTTGCTCGTGCGGGCAGTAGGGCCCAAATTCCGGCGCGACGAACCGTTACGCACCTTCCTGTATCAGCAGGTCGGGGGCCTGAACCCGCCTCGCGACGCCTCAACGAACGTCGACCCCGACGCGCCCACCGTGGCACAGGTGTCGGCGCTCCGCGTGCCGTTGCTGATGATCGAAGGCTCCGACGACGAGGTTGTGCCGCCACCGTTGATGCGGGCGTTTCACGCGCTGGTCCCCGGATCGGAGTACGTTGAGGTCGCGGATGCGGGGCATTCCGTGTACTTCGAGAATGCGCGTCAGTTCAATGACCTCGTGGGGCCTTTCCTCGCGCGGCACCTGGGGGGGTAGTCGTGACAGACCAGGACGAGCCGCAACGAGAGATCAAGGTCGTCCGCGGGAAGGCGCTGAACGTCTTCTTCGACGTCGACAACACGCTGATCATGTGGAACGGCCACCTGCGGAACCACGCCCACGATGTCTTCGCGGCGCTGAAGGAAGCCGGCCACACGATCTATGTCTGGTCGGGCGTCGGCATCCGTCGCTGGGACATGAAGCGCCACAACCTGGACGAGTTCGTCACGGACTACTTCGTGAAGCCGCTCGAGAAGCACCACGAGAAACTCGACGCACTGGGCGTCCCGATGGTGCCGGACTTCGTGATCGACGACCACAAGACCGTGGTGGACGCCTTCGGCGGCTACCACATCCCCGACATGGCACACGCCGACGACGACCACCTGATCCGCGTCCTCGATAAGATCAACGAGATGGCGACACTCGGCGATGTCGAAGAGCCGGGCGAAGACGTGCCGGTCGCGTAGTCCGCTATCGAGCGGCCGCCAGGTGGGCGCGGAGCAGCGCCTCCACCCGCGCCCGGTCCAGCATCGCTGCCGCGGGCACCGGGGCCTCGTCCTCGCCGCGCGCCGCCATCGTCGCGAACTGACCAAGGGCGATCTGGGCGCGCTGGTCATCGAACCGGAGCAGCGGCTCCACCACGGTCCATACCGAACACCCGGGGTGCCGGCCCGGAGCGGCGCTGGCATACGCCGCCCAGTCGAGCGCCCGCTGGTGGATGTCGTAGTGGGAGAACAGCCGGTAATCCAGATCCCAGCGCTCCGCGTCCTGGTACGCGGGCGGCGTCCAGTCGATCGCAAGCGGCTGGTCCGAGATGCGCAGCGGGTCGAGCGCGACCAGCCAGAGTGACGTGGCGAGGGCAATCGGTGAGGCGTCCAGCACGCCGCGTACCGTCCAGGTAACGGCGTAGGCATCCGCCATCGCTCGCTGGACGCGACGGTCCACATGGAGCCCCGAACCCAGCAGTACTCGGGTGACGAGGATGTGCGCGATCAGGCGTGCGTCGGCGTCGTCGCGCGGCTGTTCACCGCTGGGCAACGTGAACGAGGCAGCCTCGTCGGGCGGGAAGCACTCGAACGTCCCGCGCACGCCACCCTCGAACCCGGGTGCGCCCGGCTGGCCTTGCGTCGCGAGCAGCGCGTCCAGCAGAGCGGGATCGTCCACCCCGCCACCGTCACGGACCTGCGGCCAGAGACGGAGCGCAAGGTCGAGCGTATTGGAGGTGGTCATTGGCCATCCAGCCTCGCGCGCGCGGTGCCATGCCGTCAAGGAGCGCGCCTCCGGCGTGCCTGTGGGAGGATCGTGTCATGGGACGTAAGAACTGGTTGACCCTCGCGTGCTTCGCCGCCGTGATCGCGGTGGGGGCGGCGATCGGCGTGAGATCGGCGCGGCACAGCGAGGTGCTGCCGCTCGATCGCGTTTCGCCGTCTGCCTCGTTCACGCCCGGAATCGTCATCAATCCTCCGCCGGGACCGTCCCCCATTCCGCTGCCCACATTCACTCCTGGCCCGGAGCCGACGGCGATCACCGGTGACCTCCCGGTGGAGCGGCTACCTCAGGTGCTGTTCATCCTAACGTCACCGCCAGACGCCGCCGTCAGTCTGCCCGTCGAGGTCCCCCCGGTCTCCGAATACGGGATCGGCCTGTCGGGACGTCGCACCATCGAAGGGCGCGGGATGCTGTTCTACTACCCGGACGGCAAGGCGACGTCCGGGTTCTGGATGAAGAACACCCGCGTTGACCTCGACATCGCCTTCATCGACTCGTCGCTCACAGTGATCGCTGTCATGCAGATGAAGGCGGACACGGAGACCGTCCACCGCCCGGACGCGCCCTACCTGGCCGCCATCGAAGCGCCGCGTGGTTACTATGCTGCCGTCGGCGTGCGAGAGGGCGCGCGGGTGCAGTTCCTCTTCGACGTGGCGGCGGCAACCCGGCGGTAGCGTCCCGCCCGGTTATACTCGCGCGGACCTGGCGAAGATGGCGGAGGGGGCCGTTCGATGATGAACACGACCGTGGACCACAATGGGATGAAGGTGATGGGATACCTGGCGGAGCCCGCCGGGACGCCAACGGCCGGTCTGATCGTCATCCAGGAGTGGTGGGGCCTGACGGACGACATCAGGGCGATCGCCGACCGCTACGCCGCCGAGGGCTACCTTGCCTTCGCCCCGGACCTCTACCACGGCAAGGTCGCCGGCGAGCCCGACGAGGCACGCAAGTACGCGATGGCCATGGAGCGCGAGGTCGCCTCACGCGAGATCGACGCTGCCATCGGATGGCTGAAAGACGTCCGCGGCATGAAGAAGGTCGGCTGCGTCGGCTACTGCATGGGCGGCGGGCTCACGCTCGCTGCCGCCATGCGCCCGACCTCGAAAGTGGACGCGGCACATGTCTACTACGGAGGCGGCATGCCGGCCGCCGAGCAGCTCGCCACGATCAAGGTGCCCGTCCTTGGCTCGTACGGCGCGACCGACGCCGGCATCCCGAAGGAGCAGGTGGACACCCTCCGCGAGACGCTGACGAAGGCCGGCGTGCCCAACGACGTCACGCTGTACGACGGTGCAGGCCACTCGTTCTTCAACGACACCCGGCCGTCCTTCCACCCGGGCGCAGCCGCAGACTCATGGGCGAAGTCGCTTGCCTGGTTCGGCAGATACCTCGCGGTGTAGGCGGCAAGGGCGGACATGGCAGAAGTACGCATCGTCGCGAAGGCACTCGAGGACTTCGGGGACGACTGGCACTGGGTCGTGCTGCACGATGCGGAGCCTCGTGGCGAGCGCGCCTACTGGGCGAGCAGCGTGGACACGATCTGCGGCATCGCCATGGCCGAGGGGGGCATCGTGGTGACGCTGCACGACACCGGCGCCCCCGACCAGCCAGACTGCACGCGCTGTCTGAATGAGGGTGTGAGCCCTGGCCTCCGACTGGCCCTGGACGAGGTGCTTGAGGTCGCCGAGGCACTGCCCGTCGCGCGTTGATCCAAGGCGATCGCGATCCCGTCCCACTCCGCCACGGCCCGCAACCGAACAGACAACAAGAGGAGGGCAGAGCAATCTGCCCTCCTCTTCTCCATGTCAGTCAACGGGCGAACCCGTCCATCAGGCTAGCGGCGGGAGTATCCCCCGCGGCTCGAGCCGTACCCGCCGCGGCCAGGACGACCACCGCCCCCATTGCGGGCCGGGGCCGTCGAAGTGCGCACGCGCGAGTATGAGGCCGCCTCAGGGAGACCGCGCGGCGGATCCCAGGAGCCGAGGTCCAGCAACCGCTCATCGTCAGCCGCCATCCGGACGATGGCAACGTCGATGCCGGCCGCGCGCTCAATGGCGGTCACCTCGCGCTCCTCGATCGGGAGGACGAGCGTGACGACCATGCCGGATTCACCCGCCCGGGCCGTACGGCCGGAACGGTGCAGGTAGACCTTGTGGTCCTCGGGTGGGTCGTAGTGGATGACCACATCGATACCGTCCACATGCAGGCCCCGCGCCGCGACGTTCGTGGCGACGAGGACGGGCATCGAACCGCGGGCGAAATCAGCGAGCGTACGCTCGCGCTTGCTCTGGGACAGACGCCCGTGGATCGCTGCGGCGCGCAGGCCGGTGCGGCCCAGCTGCTCCGCCAGACGATCCGCGCCGTGCGTCGTGCGCACGAACAGGATGACCCGCTTGGCCCCGGCGCAGATGCGCGAGGCGATCTCAACCTTCGACTCCGGCGTGACGCCGATGAACCGCTGCTCCAGCGTGTCCACCGTGGCCTGCGTGGAAGCCACCTCGTGACGGACGGGGGCCTTCTGGTAGCGCTGCACCAGCGTGCGGATCGCGCCGTCCAGCGTCGCTGAGAAGAGCAGCGTCTGCGTCGCCCCCTCGATCTGGCTCAGAATGCGTTCCACCTGCGGGAGAAAGCCCATGTCCGCCATCTGGTCGGCCTCGTCCAGGACGACGTTCTTGACGGCGGAGACGGACATTTCGCCGCGCTCCAGCAGGTCGTTCAGCCGTCCCGGTGTAGCGATGACGATGTCGACACCCTGACGGAGCGCCTGGATCTGGCGGAACATCGACGTGCCGCCGTAGATCGCGCAGAGCCACAGGCCGCGCGCAGCGGCAAACGGGCTGAGTTCCTCGGCCACCTGGTTGGCGAGTTCACGCGTGGGCACCAGCACGATGGCGTGCGGGCGGCGCGGCTTCGCGGTCTTGGTGCGCTCGATCAACGGCAGGCCAAAGGCCAGCGTCTTCCCGGATCCGGTCTGCGCCTTGCCGCAGACATCACGGCCCGCCAGCGCGTCCGGGATCGTCAGCGCCTGGACAGGGAACGGCGCAACCATCCCGCGCGCCTTGAGGACCGCGAGGAGATCGGGGGAAATGCCGAGGTCCGCGAACGTCACGTCTCCATCGAGAGACGGCGGCGGGGTGTCGGGTTCGGTATCAATGAGGGGGCGTGAGGGCATAGCGATCGACAAAGAGGAGTTCTCCGGATTCAGCCATGGCTGCGGCAGGAGCATGGGTGCGCCGCGGACCTCGGAGCCCGGGGACAAGAGGCGCCCAGCAGCCGGCTGGCGCATCTGCTCGTGGACGGCTCAGAAACGGCCACCCGATGCGGATCCGCACGTACGCGGCCGCCGGGCGCTCTTCCGATTCACACGTCACACGGTGCAGTGAGAACGAGCAGTGAGAGAAGAGGGGAGTCTGAGCGCTTCACCGACCAATCAAGATCAGGCGGTTAGCGTCCATCGACCATAACACGGTATCTCGCGTACGCACCATCCCCGCGCGGGGTGAGAGATAGTAGAGGCCTGACCAGGCCGATGGGGATCTGATGAACAGTCTCGTCCAATGGCAAGTGGCTGCACGGTTTGGCGTGACCGCGGGGATCGCCGTCCTGCTGGGCGCCTGTTCGTCCTCGGGCACGAAACTGACGGCTGGCGGAAGCCCCACCGGCACACCAGCGGCGGCCCACTCGAATGTCGCGGTGACGTTGAAGGACTTCGGCGTCACCACCACGCCTGGTTCTGTGCCTGCCGGGCATATCACCTTCATCACGCACAACGCGGGAGCCACCCCGCACGAGCTCGTTGTCGTGAAAACCGACCTCGCACCAGACAGACTGCCGCAGGTTGACCAGAAATTCGTCGACGTCAAGCAGGTGCAGGTGCTTGCCGAGACGGAACCGTTCGACGGCGGCACGAAACCGGAATTGACGGCGGAACTCCCGCCCGGCCGATACGTACTGCTCTGCAACGTCGCGAGCCACTACATCTCCGGAATGTACGCAGCGTTCACCGTCACGGACGCGCCCCGACCGTGATCGGTGGGCGACTTCAGCAATCGGCCGATCACAACCGGGGCGAGCGTGGCTGTCCTATACTCCTGCCGCGCGGCCAGCGAAGTCGCACCATCGCGACGCGGTTCCGGAGGAACAACCGCATGAACATCCCGAAGAAGCGCTGGCTTGCAGCCGGGCTCGCACTCGCCATGACGGCAGCGCTGCTGCCAGCGGCGGTGCTGGGCCAGGCGACCACATCGCGATACGAGGCTCGCCTCAGCGGCGCGAACGAAGTGCCCCCCGTCACCACGACGGCCACGGGCACATTCACTGCCACGTTGGACGAAGCCGCTGGCACTTTGACGTGGACGCTGAGCGTCCCGGCGATCACGAACGCGACGGCCGCACACATCCACACAGGCGCCGCCGGGGCGAACGGAGGCGTCGTCCTTCTGCTGTTCGCAGCGCCGACCGGTTCGCCAGCCAGCACCGTCAACGTCTCTGGCACCGCACGCGCCGCCGACCTGAGCGGGTCGCTGGCGGGCAACTTTGCCGGCCTGGTGACGGCGTTGAAGGCTGGCACGCTCTACGTGAACGTGCACACTTCGGCGAATGCGGGCGGCGAAATCCGCGCGCAGGTCACCGCCGCCGCAGCCGCACCTGTCGCGGCCCCGGCAAAGACCGGCAACGGCGGACCCGACGCGTCTAACAGCGAGGCCGGTTCCACAGGACTCGTCGCCATCGGCCTCGTCGCCGTTGGGATTGTCGCGCTCGGCGGCGCGCGGATCCTCTCCGCTCGCAAGCGATAGTCGACGACATCTGAATGGAGAAGGGCGAGGCTGATGCCTCGCCCTTCTCCATCTCTCTACAGTCGTCAGATCAGCCTCGGTGGAGCGCGCCCCTGATCTCGCCGGAGCCGACCAGACGGCCATCCGCCATCTCCACAAAACGATCCGCATAGTCCATGATCAACGGATCGTGCGTCGCCATCACGATGGTGACTCCCTCGCGGGCCGCCTGCTGCAATAGTCCGAAGATCTGCGCACCGGTCACTGTGTCGAGCTCGCCGGTCGGCTCATCCGCGATCAACAGCCGAGGGCGGTTCGCCATCGCACGTGCCACCGCGACCCGTTGCTGCTCGCCGCCAGAGAGTTCGTACGGCCGGTGGCCCGCTCGCGCCGAGAGGCCCACCAGTTCGAGCAACTCGCGCGTGCGCTGCGCCTCATCTCGCCCGCTGGCCCCGGCGATACGCAGCGCAAGCGCGATGTTCTCAGCGGCCGAAAGGAGCGGGAGCAGCCCGAACGACTGAAACACGAAACCGATGTGGTTCCGCCGCAGCGCCGTCAGGTACCCCTCGCTCGCCACGGTGATGTCGTGCCCGTCAAGGTAGACCGAACCATCGTCTGGCCGGTCGAGGCCGGCGATCAGGTTGAGCAGGGTGGTCTTACCGGAACCCGATCGCCCGACGATCGCCAGCAACTCCCCCGGGGCGACGGTGAGCGACACGTCCCGCACGGCATAGACCGTGTGCCCGCCCCCATCGAAATGGCGCGAGACCCCACGGACTTCCACGGCCGGGGTCGTCTCGTCGTGCGCGGTCATCAGGCGCGCTCCTCGTCGGAGGTGACCGGGAACACCTCGACGTGGTCGCCCTGCACTTCGACGCGTACGCGCGTGCCGAGGTGCAACCGGTCGACGTACTCGCGCGGGATCTGGAGGCGTCCGCTCCGGTCGACCAGTGCAAACTCCTCCATGGCCAGGCGCTCGCGCCCAAAGGTCACACGACGCACGAACTCCGCGCTCGTACGTCCATCCCGCATCGTGACCACCCGGTCAACACGTTCTGTGATGGTGCGGTCGTGCGACACGATGATGATCGTGACGCCGGTGGCCTGGTTGAGCGCATGGAGCGCGGCGAACACCTCGGTGGCGGTCGCGCTGTCGAGTTCGCCCGTCGGCTCGTCCGCAAGGAGCAATGGCGGCTGATTCGCAAGGGCGACGGCGATGGCGACTCGCTGCTGCTCTCCACCGGACATCTGGTTGGGCCGGTGTCCCGCCTTCTCCTCGAGACCGACCTGTGCGAGCAGTTCGAGGGCGCGCGCACCCGCCGCTCGACGATCCACCCCGTCCACCAGTTGCGGGACCTCAACGTTCTCGCGCGCCGTGAGATAGGGGAGCAGGTTGCGGCCCGTCTGCTGCCAGACGAAGCCGACCTCCGACCGTCGGTAGTCGACCAGTTCCTGGTCGTTCATCGTCAACAGGTCGCGCTGGCCGACCCGGACCCGGCCGGCCGAGGGCTGGTCAAGCCCCGCGAGGATGTTCAGTAGCGTCGACTTCCCCGACCCGGACGCGCCAACGATCGCCATGACCTCGCCCGGCGCGACCGCGAGGTCGAGGCCGCGCAGAGCGACGACCTCCAACTCGTGCGTCTTATGGATCTTGAAAACGTCCTCGCACTGCACGTACGGAGGCCTCGGGAGTTGCGTCACCGGGTTCACCCTTCGCCCACGCGCAACGCCCGATGGATGGCGAGGCGGACGTAGAGTAGTACGACCGCGCCGATGGTCAGCACGAACGCCGTCCCCAGCACGCCCCACACCGTAAACACTTGGAACCATGAGACTGCGAGGGCGAACGGCGGCAACACCGCCGCGCCCTCCTCGCTGATCCCCAGCACATCCATCATCCGCCGCCCGACCTGCAGCCCCACGACCGTCCCCAGCCCCATCCCCGCGACCACGATCGCGAGGTATTCGATCGCCACGACCATGAACACCTGCACGCGCGAAAAGCCAAGGGTCCGCAGGATGGCGAACTCCAGCGCCCGACGCTGCGCCGTCAGGTATGAGTACAGCACGAATGCGATCGCGGAGAGCGTCAGCACCGTCGCGAATGAGATCCCGAGGATCCCCGCCCAGCCCGCCGCGATCAGCGGATCCTCCGACCGTCGGGCGCGCTCCGCCTGAGCGTCGAGGAGCACCTGCGGCGCATACGGGCGGAGCGCCTCCCGTGTCCGCGCCGGGTCATCCGTCACGAACCACGCCTCGTTCAACGCAACGCCCTGGGTCGTGATCGAGGCGTTCACTACCGCACTGAGCCGCGACCGATCGACGACCGCGAACCCGGTCGACGCGGACGCGTCGTAGGTAGGGAAGAGGTCGAACGTACCGGCGACCCGAGCGTCGAGGTAGACGCCACCCGCCAGCAGCCGGACGGCGTCGCCCGTGCGCACGCCCAGGCGCTCCGCCGAGGGCTGCGCGAGGTAGAGCACCACCGCCTGTCCATCCGTCGCGGGCCTGATCCCTCGGTCGCGTGGCGCGACCCGCGTGTCCGACCATTCATACCGGGCGGCGGCGCCCACACCCGGTGGAGCGTCCGAGGCCATCGTGAGCGTATCCGTGACGCTCGCGGCGTGCTGCCCCTGCACCACCTCGAACCCTGGAGTAGCGAAATCGAGGACGACACGCCCACCCGCGAACGGTGTCGTCCCGAGGTCGCCCTCCGTGCCATCTGAAGGCGACGACGTCGCCAACAGCGGGCCGAATAACACCACACCACGCTGCGCGGCGATCGCACTCACCGTGGAGATGTAGACGGATTCAAACGCCAGCGGCTGGACCAGGGGAGGGCGGGCACCGGGCCCGGAGCGCCGTGCGTCCAGGTTCACCGCAAAGAAGTGCCACTCCCGGGCTGCAACATCGGCCGGCCGCACGGAGCCCAGCGGAAGCGATTCAACCCGCCCGTCCGCATCCCGCACGGACACCGCCAGCGAGATCGGTCCTCGGATATCGGCGTGTTTCACCCACACACCCAGCTGCCGTGTGCCCTCCGGCAGGGGCACGGGATGAGGCGTCGCCGCGTTCTCGGCCAGCGTCGACAGCATCGACGGGAGCGAGACATCGGAGAAGTCGTCACGGAAGTACGCGACCGATCCGAACGTCGCAGGCTCGACACCCAGCACCTGCAGCCGCTCCGACTTCCCATCGTGCTGCACGACACCGTCGACGCGCGCAAGCGGGCTCATCCGTTCCGCCGGAACGGCGCGCATCGCTTGCAGGAACGCCACGTCTCCCTGCCCGCTAAGCCCTCGCATGTCTGCCGCGCGCACATCGGCGCCCACGGGGTAGCGCGACCGGTCGTCGTAGGAGTGTTCGAGGGTCGCCGAGAACGTGGCGCCGAACATCCCCACGCCGGTCGCGAGCATCAGCATCAGCACCAGCCGCGAGTAGTGCGTGGGGTCGCGGGCGAGCGAGCGCACCCCGACCAGCGTCGCCGCGCCCGCGATCCGGGTGAGTCCCCACGCGACGGCCCTCAGCATCAGTGGGAACAGGCGCAGGAACACCACGCCCGCCGTCACCATGATCACGGCGGGTGTCGCCAGCAACAGCGGGTCAGACTGCCGGTCGCCGAACAGCGTGCGCGTGAACAGTTGTTCGTCCTGCCGCAGCCGCCAGAACACCACCCCGAGTAGCAGCACCAGCGCTACATCGAGGTAATAGCGGAGGAACAGTGGCGTCGGGCGCGGCCGTGCCGAGGCGCGGCGGAACTTCACCACCGTTGTCCGGGTCGCGCGCCACGCGGGCAGCATGAACGCCGCGAACGCGAGGAGCGCACCACCCGCCGAGAACACATACGAAAGCACCGAGAGGTGGACGGTAAGTGGCCCGCCGCCCGACAGCGCGGCGAACGGGGGCGTGGGGCCAAGCGCGGAGATCAACGCGGCCGCGAGCAGCGGGCCGGTGGTCGAGGCGAGCGCGGCCAGCGTGAGCCCCTCGACACCGAATTCCAGGAGCAATTGCGTCGGGCTGGCGCCCCTACTGCGCAGGACAGCCATCTCGGGCGCATACCGCTCGACCAGCATCGTCGACACCATGACGAGGTAGTAGGCGACGATGCCGCCGATCTGGAGCAGCAGCACGAAGAGCGGGATGCGCACGAAGAACAGCCGGTCGTCGAACGACCGGAGCACGCCCTCCAGGTCCGTGCGGACGGTGGCGTCGCGTTCGACGGAGGCAACCGCCTCGGGCAACACCTTCACAGCATTAGCCACACCCGACGCGTTGCGAGCATTCAGGCCGTCGAGACGGATGCCGTAGACGTCGTGATAGGTCGCCGCGGCCGTCGGCATCCGTCTGGTGAGCGCGCCGAAGAACGCCTCCTCCGGGAGGAGAAAGACGAACGAGGGCCAGCCTGAAGCCGGCTCGTCGAGCGCGGTGGGCGAGGTCTTCCAGTACGACTCGGCCGGATCGGTCGGGCGGACGACGCCCGCGACGTGGACGCGAAGGGGTGTACGGGTAGGGTCCCACCACGCGTGCAGGTCGAAGCGGTCACCGATGGCCACGCGGTTTCGCGAAGCAGGGTCGACGGCGACTGTGACGGGAAGCGGCTCCGTGTCTGCCTGGACACCACCGCGCGGAAATGCCCCCGCCGTCGCCGTCACGTGCTGGTCGAGGCCATCGCGGAACCTGAGCACCGCGCGCGGGCGGGCTGCGTCACCTTCGTCGACGCGCCCTCCCGGCTGCGTCAGATAGAAGGTCTGGCTGGTGCCCTGGCGCAGGATCTCCCCCGTGGCGTCGCCGAGAGCACCGCGGACCTTGCGTTCGATGCGCTGCCCCGCGCGCTGGTACTCCTCGCGGCGCGCGGTGGGGCCCTCGTGCGTCACTTTCACCGCGAGCGACTCGGCCGCCGGTTGTTCGAGGGCGTGCCGCAGCCCCAGGTCGCGGATCGTGTCCGCGTAGATCACCGTGGCGGAGAGGATCGCGGAGGAGACCACGGCGCCCAGCGCCGCGCTGGCGAAGAGACGCCAGTGGGCGGCCATGCGCCGCACGGCGAGGACGGCCAGCGACCGGATGCGGATCACGCGCGGGATTGTACGGTGCTGCGCACCGTGCCTCGCCGGCGACGCGTAGACTCCCGCCTCGTGGGACGGATCATGACCGGCTGGTTCCTCGTGCGTCACCGGATGCGGGCGCACTGGCGGCTGCTCCTCGGGAGCGGGCTTGGCATGTTGCTCGCCGCCACGCTCCTCGGCGCCGTGCCCACCTACACCGACGCGATGGCCGACCTCGGGCTGCGCTTCCGCCTCGATCGAGGTCTCCCCGACCCGCGCCACCGGATCCTCTATCTGGACATCGACAACTCCACGCTGGGCGACCGGACGGATGTCCAGCGCCGCACGGCACTCGACACCGTGACCCGCGCACGCATCGGCTGGCTGGGTGACGAACTGGTCACCGTGGAACGGTCTCAGCGGCTCACCGCGACGGTCGCGCGAGACGGCGCGGAGGCCTGGCCAGGCTTCGTGGCGGGAGTCTCCGGCCTCGCCGGCCAGGTCGAGGTCACCGGCGGTCGACTGCCGGGGGATGGCGCGACCGCCGAGGTCGTGCTGCCCGAGGGGTACCAACGCTTCGCTCGCCTCGGCGACTCTGTCCGCCTCACTTTGCCGCCGACGGATGACTGCCCTCGCATTCCCGGCTCGGACGACCCCGCGATCGCGGCGGCTGAAGTGCGCTGCCGTCCCACCACCACGGTGACCGCGACCACCACCGCAACCGTGGTCGGCTTCGTCCGCCAGCGTGAGCCGTCGAACCTGTACTGGCAGATCGTCGACGACTCGTGGGCAGTCCCAGAGAAGCCGGGTACCGACAACCCGTCCCCCGGGAACGGCGGCCTACTGCTGCTGACCACCGCGGAGCAATACCGCGGCGCATTCGCGCAGCGGCTGCCGGAACTGCGCGGCCGGCATCGAGTCGGGCTCGTGCCAGACCTGTCCGGGGTCGGTGTGCGTGAGGTCACGGACGCCCTCGCGAGCATCCAGGCCTGGCAGGACGACGCGCGCGTCACGCTCGGGCTACCTGCACACGGCATCACCACGTTCGCGGATCAACTCGCCGTGTACCGGAACGCGCAGACCTTCTCCCGCGTGCCGCTGATGATCATCCTGCTGCAAATCGTCGGCGTGATCGGCTTCTACATCGTGCTCATCGCCTCGATGCTCGCCGAGCGCCGCGCTGCCGAGTTCAGCGTCTACCGCAGCCGCGGCGCCAGCGTCGGGCAACTCGTCGCGCTCGCGCTCTTCGAGGGGATGCTGCTGGCAATCCCCGCGGCCGCCATCGCCCCCTGGCTCGCGGGGCGCGTGGTCGCTCTGCTCGGACACACACCCCTGTTCGAGCGCACGACGGGCGGCGATGGGCTGCCGGTTTCCGTGGGGCCCGAGGCATACCTCCTAGCGGCGGCCGGGGCCGCGCTCTCCTTGCTCGCGATGGCGATCCCGGCGTGCGCCGCCGCCCGCCGCGGCGTGATCGACGACCAGCGTGAACGCGCGCGTCCACGGCGGCGCGGCTTCGTGCAGCGGTATTACATCGACATCGGCCTGGTCGCGCTGGCGGGACTCCAGTGGTGGCAACTGGAGCGCCGCGGCACGGCGCTGGACCCGCGGTCAGTTGGCGGCTGGTCAAGCGACCCGCTCCTGCTGTCGTTCCCGCTGGTGGCGATGCTCGCGGTCACCGCCGTTGTGCTGAGGACATACGCCCCGCTGCTGCGCCTCGCCGTCCGGCTCTCGCAGCCACTCCGCGGCGTCGCCGTGACCGTGGGCCTCCGGCAGGCCTCCCGGTCGCCAGCGACACACGCCCGGCTCCTCATGCTGCTGGTGATGGCGACCTCGGTCGCCACGTTCGCCGCCTCCTACGGACCCACCGTGGGTCGCTCGTTCCGCGAGCGCGCACAGTACGAGGCGGGTGTGGATTTGCGCGCGCGCGTCCGCGAGCCGGGGCCGGGAATGCGCCAACCACTCGACGACGTGCGCGCGCTCCCTGGCGTCTCGGATGCCACGTACGCATACCGCGGCACGCTGCGCGTGGCCGGAGGCGACATCTCCGTCCTGGGGATCGACGATGCCGCGCGCGTCGCCCCGATGATCTGGACGCGCGCCGACTTCGCGTCCGAGCCGATCCCCGCACTCCTCGAACGCATCCGGCCACCTGCCGACGGAAGCGCGGGTATCCCGCTCCCCGAAGCCGCCACGAGCATCCAGCTGCAGGTGTTCCTCGATCAGCAGGGGCGCCTGCCGGGCATCGCGGGCCGCCTCCGGGATGCGGCGGGGGAATACCACGACGCCCGCTTCGATGAGATCCCTGCAGGGGCGTGGCGTCAGATGACAGCCCCGATCCCCGCGACCGCCGCGCGCCCCCTCTCGCTCGTCGCGTTCCGGATGGAGCCGTCGCTGTTCGTGCGCCGCGAGGGCGCGCTCTACGTCGACGACCTCGCGTATGTCGACGCGCAGGGGCGTACCACCCTTCTGTACGACTTCGAACTGCCCGCCGGATGGACCGCGTACGCGCAGGCAGGGATTCGGGAATCGTTCGCGCTGTCGAACACACGGGCACGGTCGAAGGCGCAGTCCGGTCGCTGGTCGTGGACCTCGTCGCCGCCGGGTCGGCCGAGTGTCGTCACGGTCGGGGGCCCGGCCACGCTCGCTGGACTGTTCAGCACCGGAGCGCTGGCACAGCTTGGGCTCCGGGACGGCGACGTCACGTCGACAACGCTGACGAACGGCATTCAGGTTCCCCTGCGCGTCGCGGGCGTGGTCGACCTGTTCCCCACCCTTGACCCCACCTCGGGCTTCATCGTGGTCGATCGCCGGCAATTACGTGCGGTCTTCGGGACGGCGAGCACCAGCGCCCCGTTCGCCAACGAGTTGTGGGTGGACTTCGACCCCGCCGTCCCGCTCGGTGGACGGCAGGCCATGGTCGCTCGGTTGGAACAGCGGTCCACTTCGCCGGTGTGGGTCGCCGAGCCGTTGCTGCAGGCCGCCATGGTCGAAGAGGCGGACGCAGACCCCACCCTGGTCGCGTCGGGAAGCGGGATCCTGCTCGTCGCTGCCGTGGCGGTGCTGATCCTTGCCACCGCCGGATTCATCGTGAGCGCCGTGAGCGCCGTGGGCGCCCGACGCACCGAGTTCGCCGTGCTGCGCGCCCTCGGGATCACCCCGCGCCAGATTTTGCAGTCGCTGCTCCTCGAATGGAGCGTGCTCGCGGTACTCGGCGTCATCCTGGGGATCGTCCTGGGACGCCAGATCGCCGGCGTGATGCTCTCATCGCTCAGCGTGACGTCCGCCGGCACAAAAGTCGTCCCGCCGTTCGTCGTGCAGAGCGACTGGTGGGGCATCGCCTCGGGCACAGCCCTGGTCGTCGTGCTCGCGGGTGTCGCGCTCGTCCTCGCCTGGCGTGCGGTCGCCCGTCACCCCAACGCCGAGGTGCTGCGTCAGACGCAGTAGCGCCGCTACCTCGGCCGGTTACCACCCTGTTCGAGGCCCGGCGGCAGGCGCAGGATCGCAGCGACACGTCCGTCCTCGACTCGCACCTGCACGAGGTCCCCGACGCGCAGCGGCGTGACCGCCGGCGCAATGCGGAACAGCCGCTCGGGCGATGTGTACCGAACCGTGACGCTGCTCTCCGAAGAACCGATGACGAGTACCCCGGACGTCGCGCTCTGAATCGTCCCGCTGCGCTGCACCTCGCCTCGGATCGCGGGCGGCCCGCCGAAGCCGGTGAACCCACCGGGTGAGCGGGCCGCATCCGGCGGCGCCCCGGCGAGCATCTCCGGCGCCGTGATCGTGACGCGCTCGACGGTCGGCTCACTCACTGCATGCCCCAACCGCACGCCGAGCCAGGCGCCACCCGCCCCGGCGAGCAGCACGACCGCGGCGACCGCGACCACCTCCAAACGCGCGCGCAGCCTCATCGTCCACCCACCAAGACCACGCCGGTCAACGCGACCCCGTAGTCGGACCGTTCAGCGCCGACATTCACGACGGCGCCGACCTCCAGCGCCGACGGCACGATGGGCTGGAGCTCCTCAATGGGCACCGTCGCGGGCAACGCGATATCCGTGAGCGCACCGGCACCGTCCACGACGAGGCGGCCATCATCAGCACGCGTCACCGTGCCGCTCACGATGATCGGGACGCCCGGCGGCCGGCTGTGATCGACGCTCACCGCGACCTCATCGCGGGCTGGCCCATGCGCATAGACGAACCCAGCCACGCCGCAACTCACAGTCACGACCAGCACGAGGACCCCCGACGGTACAAGACGCTGAACGAAGGCCATCACATCTCCAGGCGCGCCGAAATAGAACCCCGAGCGGCATTGTGCATCGACGCCGCAATCCCGGCATAAATAGTGGTCAAATATGATGAAGCACGCCGCAAGGACGCGACGTACAGTCGCCTCCAGTAGAGGCTATGGTGCCATCCCGCGAGACCGATCGGTGGTCGGCCGGTCGGACTGAGGACGTGCAGGTCATGCACGGTCACCGAGGTTGGTACACCCAGCCCCACCGGTGCCGGTCCTACCTCGGCATGGAGGGAGTCCGCACGAAGCGCACGCGCCACGACCGGGAGCAACGTCAGCCCAACGTAGTGTCGCGATTTCGTGGGGGCACGGATCGCCACGATCCGCGGTCCGAACTGGCGGAGACGCGGGGCCGACGCTTCGAGGGCAACACCGACTACCTCAATGTCCGTGAATGTCGCCGCCGACGCGAGGAGGTGATGCACGGCTGTGGCAAAGCCGCCGTCCGCAGGGTGGTATGGCAGAAGGTCGAGGAGGAGCCGGGGACGTCGCATGGGTCACCCGCTCCGGGGGATCGTCGAGCCGAGCGGCGCAGCGAGGGCAATGATGCACCGAACGGGCCCGCCATCGACGGCCGGAGGCGAGCTCAGTGGCGTCATGACGGTATCGTACCCGCCGTGAGTCGACCGCGAGATGCGGCCGCGGCGCCCGGGATGCACAGCGGCTGACGGCCAGACCTCGCAATACTCTGGCCGCGATCGAAGGAGCACCAGTGAAGCTTGAAGCCCCGTGGCCCGGAGTCGTGCAGGAGATCCTGGTCGCCGTCGGCGACCTGGTCGAAGTCGACCAGGAAGTTGTCACGATCGAATCGATGAAGATGCTGACGCCAGTGCCCTCCCCCCACACCGGGCGGGTGGCCGCGATCCATGTGGAGATCGGCGGGTACGTCGACGAAGGCGCCGTCCTGCTCACACTCGAGTAACCCGTCCCCGAATGCCCCCTGGTCGGATTCCGGGTGATGGCATGGGGTGACCGGTACCTATGTAATATGCGCGTCACATCCGCGGCACGACCTCGTAACGTCCCCCGGGCATCCTCCCGAGGTAGGCGAAGACGGGAGCGGGCCGATGGAACTCTGTTGCGTCTGTGCCGGGGCACCATGTGCGCGGCTGGAGCTGGTGGGTGCGCCGCATCGATACTGCGCAGGACATCGCCCGCGCTCCATCCGTCAGGCGCCACGCTCGACACAGGCGCGGGCAGGCATGGGACCGAGCCAGCAGGCACGCGCCGGATCGGTGAGGACCGTCCAGGCGCGCTGAAGCGAGGCGTATGGGCGACCTGCTCTCCGGCTACCGCACCCTTGCCGGGCCGGACGAGATTTTCGCGCCCGATGGCACCATTCGACACGCGTATGCCGAGTTTGCCGAGCGTCTTCGGCGATGGGACGCCGACGACTACCGCGCGCGACAGGCGGCCTCCGACCTCGAACAGTTGAACGGCGGCGTCACATTCACCGTCTCTCAGGATCAGGCGGGCACCGAGCGCATCTTCCCCTTTTCCCTGATCCCCCGGATCATCACCGCCGAGGAGTGGGCGGTCATCGAGGCCGGGCTGGTCCAGCGCGTCACGGCGCTGAACCGATTCCTCACCGACCTCTACGGCGACCAGCGCAGCGTCCGCGACGGGGTCATCCCACCCGAACTGGTCGAAGGCTCCGCCGGCTTCAACCCGCACATGCGTGGGTTCATCCCGCCGCTGGGGGTCTGGGCGCATATCGCTGGCATCGACCTGATCCGCGATCGAGACGGGATCTTCCGCGTGCTCGAGGACAACCTCAGGACGCCCTCGGGCGTCTCCTATGTCCTCGAGAATCGCCGCACGATGCTGAACGTAGTCCCCGATCTGTTTCCGACGGGCAGCGTGGCACCGGTGGACGAGTACTCCGACCGCCTGCTGGAGATGCTCGTCGCGGTCAGGCCGGCCGGCATCGACGCCGACGAGACGCGCGCGGTCATCCTCACGCCTGGCTCGTACAACTCGGCCTATTTCGAGCACTCGTTCCTGGCGCGGCAAATGGGCGTCGAACTGGTCGAGGGACGCGACCTGCTGGTCCATGACCATCACGTCTACCTCCGCGCCATCACCGGCCTCGAACCGGTGCATGTCATCTACCGCCGCGTCGACGATGACTTCCTCGACCCACTGGTCTTCCGTGCGGATTCGGCGCTCGGTGTCGCGGGGCTCTTCGACGCCTGCCGCGCGGGGAACGTCACGATCGTGAACGCGATCGGGAATGGCGTCGTGGACGACAAGGTCACCTGCCGGTTCGTACCGGACGCCATCCGTTACTTCCTCGGAGAGGAGCCGATCCTCCCCAACGTGGACACGTATGTCGGCGCCTTGCCAAGCGACCTCGACTTCATACTCGCGAACCTCGGCGACCTGGTGATGAAGCCCTCGAACGCATCAGGCGGTTATGGCATCGTGATCGGGCCGCAGGCGAGCCGCGCCGAACTGCAGGCGGCCCGTGAGCGGCTGCGCTCGAACCCTTCGGGCTACATCGCACAGCCCCTTCAGGAATTCAGCACCATCCCCGCGTTCGACGGTGAACGCCTGGAGCCGCGACGGGCCGACCTCCGACCGTTCATCGTGACTGGCGCCTCATCCTGGGTCCTGCCCGGCGGGCTGACCCGTGTCGCAGCGGACTCGGTCTCCTACATCGTCAACTCCTCACAGGGCGGCGGGAGCAAGGACACCTGGGTCCTGCGGCCGGCGCGCAAGGCATAGCAGAGAGGACGAGCGATGCTCAGCCGTGTCGCGGAGAACCTCTACTGGCTGGGACGCTATCTGGAGCGGGCGGAGAACGTCGCACGGATGGCGGAGGTGAACTACAACGCCTCGGTCGAACAGCGGGCCACCGGTGGCGACGACGCCGAACTCTGGACAGCCCTCATCGGGGCGCTCGACGCCGAAGAAGAATACGCCGCTGCAGCAGCCGCGACGCCGGGCCTGTCGCCGGGTGACTGGCTCATCTTCAGCGAGGCGAACCCCAACTCGCTGCGCTCCACCGTCTCGCTGGCCCGCTCGCTTGCCCGCGAGTTGCGCGAGCATCTCTCCCGCGAGGTCTTCGAAGAGATCAATCTGCTCTACCTCTCCGCGGCGCGTGCGCCGCACACCGCCGGGATGCGTCCGTTCACGGCGAGCGTAAAACGCACGGTGGCAGCGATCGTCGGGCTCTTCGACAACACGGTGCTGCTCAACGAAGGGCGCGAGTGGCTGCGATGCGGGCTGTTCATCGAGCGCGCCGACATGACGAGCCGCATCGTGGACGCCAAGTATTTCATCCTGCTCCCATCGCCAGAGGACATCGGCGGGACGCTGGACACCTACCAGTGGATGGGCATCCTGCGCTCCGCGAGCGCATTGGAGGCGTTCCGCAAGAGGTATCGCGGCGCGATCACCGGGGTACGCGTTGCCGAATTGCTCCTGCTCGATGACGATTTCCCCCGGAGCCTCCGGTTCTGCGTCAGCGCCCTCATCCGCCATTTCGAACGGGCGACCGAGGCGACACCCCGCCATCAGTCGCTTCCCGCTGCCCGTGAACTGGCCCTCCTCCAGCTGGACATGGGTGCGGCAGAGGCGGAAGCGATTGTCGAGACCGGCCTGCACGAGTTCCTCGACCTGTTCCAGGCGCGCCTGGCACGTCTCCACGACGCCATGACGGAAGGGATATTCCTCGCCGTGCCGACGGCCACCTCAGCCCGTTAGCCCACGTCGTCCGCACGCTCATGCCGGAATAAGATGGCCGCGCGACTTGATTCCGTGGGGCGACCTGCGGCAACGCCCGAACCTTGCAGAGAAACGAGACCCACATGACCTTCTGCCTGGGCATGAGATGCGAGGAAGGCCTGCTCGCGATCGCCGACACGCGGATTACGTCCGGCACCGAGCTGTCCACCGCCAAGAAGATCTCGGTGCACCAGTACGAAAACCACTCGATGTTCATCCTGACCAGCGGCCTCCGGTCGATCCGGGATAAAGCGCTGACGTACTTCGAGGAACGCCTGCAGTCCTCGTCAGGTGAGCTCAAGAAGATGTACATGGCGGCCAATGTCTTGGCGGAGGAACTGCGGCGTGTCCGCCGCGAGGACCTTCAGTGGCTCATGGAGGGTGGCCTCTACTTCGACCTGCACTGCATCTTTGGCGGACAGCTCGAGGGGGACGATCAACATCGCCTCTATCTCATCTATCCGGAAGGCAACTGGGTCGAGGTCCGCACCGGCGCCCCGTACGTGATCATCGGTGAGTCGCGATACGGAAAACCGATCCTCGACCGTGTCTGGCGGCATGACCAGGGCCTGTTCGAAGCATTGCGAGTGGGCCTGCTCTCGTTCGACGCGACCCGCACGAGCGCGTCGGACGTCGACTACCCCGTCGACACGGTGCTCTACAGGCGGGGCTCCTTCCAGATGCAGGAGGCCCGCTTCGACGCGGACGCCCTCAACCCGCTCCAGCAGTACTGGCAGGGGGCGATGGAGCATGCCGTAGAAGGCGCCACCCCGACGGTGCGGCCGCTCTACGACGCGTTGAATGTGGCACCTGCCGCGCACACCCACTTCTGGGACAACTCGGCCTAGCCCGGGCCTCGGAAACGACCACGACCCTCAGCCGCAGGCCCGGCCGGACGCCGGGTATGCTGTCACGCGGTCTCCGGGCCCGCGCCCGACACTCGCCATGCATCCATGGAGGAACCCATGCCATATCGCACTGACCAGCAGGAAGGCCTCGTCGCCGAGACCGTGATGGTGACCGGCCAGAACGGCGATCCGATCCGCGCCTACTACGCCCGCCCGACCGCATCTGGCCCCGTCCCGGGTGTTGTCCTCATCCACCACGCACCCGGGTGGGACGACTGGTACAAGGAGGCGACGCTCCGCTTCGCCCGCCGTGGTTACGCCGCCATCTGCCCGAACCTGTACGAGCGGGTGGGCCACGGTACAATCGAAGATGTGATGGTGATGGTGCGTGGCGCCGGTGGAGTGCCGGACGCGCAGGTGGTGGCTGACGTCGAGGCGTCAGCCCGCTACCTGAAGGCCGCGGGCAATTCGAACGGGAAGATTGGGGTGATCGGCACCTGCTCCGGGGGCCGTCACGCGTACCTCACCGCCTGCCAGAGCGACCAGTTCGCCGCTGTCGCCGACCTCTGGGGCGGCGGCGTCGTGGCTCGGCCGGAAGACCTGAACGACAAGCGCCCGGTCTCGCCGGTCGACCTGACCCCGAGCCTCAACATTCCGCTGCTTGGCATCTTCGGCAACGAGGACCGCGCGCCGACCCCGGAGCAGGTCGACCAGCATGAGGCGGCGCTCAAACAGCATGGGCAGCAGTACGAATTCCACCGCTACGACGGTGCCGGGCACGGCTTCTTCTACTACGACCGCGCGGCCTATCGCCAGGAACAGGCAATGGACGGGTGGAGCAAAGTCTGGGCGTTCTTCGAGCAGCACCTCGCGTAGACCGCGGAGGGAGACACGTCATGTGCACGAACATCGTCGAACAGACCCCGATTACCGGCGCCGGCAAGGGCGAGCGCGGCTGGTTCAACATGAAGACGGCGCTGGTGTCCTACGACCATCCCGTCCGGTTGAATGATGAACACGCGCTGAACATCGACTTCTTGAGCGATGTCGTTGGCGAACGCGTAGCGGTGGAACTCGATGCGACTTCCGCGCGTGCCCTAGTGGCCGCAGTCACGGAGGCGCTCCGGAAGGCCGAGGAGGCGAACGCGATCGTCTAATCGCCCACCGAGGGCGCGCGCGCCGCGAGATGCTCCACCACCGCGCGCGCGTCCTCACGCAAACCTCGGTTGATCGAGAGCGCCAGCGCCTCCGGGTTGAGATAGGCCGATCGGCCAGGTGATCCTCGCGAGGCGGCGCGGTGATCCCGTCCGAAGCGAATCGCGACGTTAACCGTGCCAGAAACTCGTGGCCAGTCCAGCCGCCCCGACTCCCATCGAAGCCGAGTGCCCTCGCCACAGGAGCATGACGGCATCCTCCCTCCGAATGCCCGCTTCCGAGGCGGACGCTAGAATCGAAGCCGGGCCGGACCGTGTGAGGAGCGACCGTGACGCCAGACGGATTCCCGGTTGTGGGCATCGTCGGTGCGGGACAACTCGCGCGGATGACCTACCAGGCGGCGATTGCGCTCGGCGTCGGCGTGCGCGTCCTCGCGGAACGACCGGACGAATCCGCTGCCCGCGTCTGCCCCGTTGTCGATCTCGGTTCGCCTGACTCTCGTGCCGACCTCATTGCGTTTGCCGCCCGTTGTGACGTCGTCACGCTCGACCACGAACTCGTCGATGACGACGCCCTCGAAGCCATCGAGGCGGCCGGCGGGATCGTGCGGCCAGGAGCCCGTGCCCTCCGTTTCGCGAAGGACAAGCTGCACCAGCGCACGGAATTCGCGCGCGCCGGCCTCCCCGTCCCGTCCTTCCTCGAGGTCCTGACCGTCGACGATATCGTCGCGTTTGCCGGGACCCACGGCTGGCCCGTCGTGGCCAAAGCACAGCGCGGCGGGTACGACGGCCGCGGCGTCTGGATCCTGAATGACTGGACGGCGGCCGCTGACCTCGTGCGCGATGCAGCCGCGAGAGGCACACCCCTGCTCGTTGAGGCGCTTGTCCCGATCCAGCGCGAGCTCGCCGTCCTCGTCGCGCGCCGTCCCGGCGGGGAATGCGCTGTCTACCCGATCGTTGAGACCGTGCAGCGTGACGGCATCTGCCACGAGGTCATCGCGCCAGCGGATGTCCCTGCGGGCATCGCCGATGACGCGCGCCGGATCGGCCTGCAGATCGCCGAACTGATCGATGTCACAGGTGTGTTCGCGACTGAACTGTTCATGGTCGACGGTGGCCTCGTCATCAACGAGGTCGCCACGCGCCCGCACAACTCCGGACATTTCAGCATGGACGCGTGCGCCACGTCACAGTTCGAGAACCACCTGCGCGCGGTCCTCGACTGGCCCCTGGGGCCCACGGACCTGCTCACACCGTATGTGGTGATGGCGAACCTGCTCGGGGAGGACCGTGAGAGCCTGGCGCCGCGCGTGCCCTCCGCCATCGCACTCCCCGGCGGCGTCCACCCGCACCTCTACGGCAAGGAAGTACGGCCGGGGCGTAAGGTCGGTCATGTGAACGCCTGGGGGACGGACGCCGATGAAACGCGCGCCCGCGCCGTCCGCGCTGCGGCCCTGCTCACGGGGCGCAGGCCGAGGGCGCAGTCGCCCGACGGGAGAAATTCATGACCCAGTCCATCACCCCAATCGTCGGAATCATTATGGGCAGCGACTCCGACCTCCCGACCATGCGGGCTGCCGCCGACGTGCTGTCTGAGTACGGCGTGCCCCACGAGGTCCGGGTGATCTCCGCGCATCGGACACCGCTCGGCATGGTGGAGTACGCGCAGTCCGCTGCGGCGCGTGGCCTCAGGGTGATCATCGCAGGCGCAGGTGGAGCCGCCCACCTGCCCGGCATGACGGCGTCTCTCACCACACTTCCCGTGGTCGGCGTACCGGTCCCGCTCGCCACCCTCGACGGCCTCGACTCACTCCTCTCGATCGTGCAGATGCCGGCCGGCATCCCGGTCGCGACGGTCGCCATCGGGAACGCGAGGAACGCGGGGCTCTTGGCCGTGCGGATACTGGGTGCGCATGATCCGGCGCTGGCGTCGAAGATCGCGAGCGCGCAGGCGGCGCTGGCGACCGCTGTCGAAGAGAAGGACGCACGCGTCCGCGCAGAGTTCCCGGCGCAGGACTAGCGAAGGCCGAGGAGGCACCCCCGTGACCACTCCACACCGGACCGAACCGCAGGCCAACAAGCTCTGCGTCATTATCGTCCCGGACGGGGATGGTGACCGGCTGATTGCCGCCCTCGGAACACTGGATCTCGGCGCCACACGCGTCGGATCCTCCGGCGGCTTTCTCCGCCGTGGCTCAGCCACCGTATTCAGCGCGATCCATGAGTCCCGGGTGCCCGAGCTGACCGCGCTCCTGTACCGCGAGTTCCCCGAGGTCCTCGAACCAATGGCCCTTGCCAGTCTGCCATTCGCGGACGAACTGGAGATGCCAAATACAGGCACGGTGGACGTCCGGATCGGCGGCGCGGTGCTCTTCGTCGTCCCCCTGGAGCGGGTGGAACGGGCCTAGCGCCCGCGGATCCAGAAACCGGCCCCGCCTCTACCACTGGTAATTCTGGAACACCCAGTCCAGGAGGGTCACTGCGCTATCCTCGCGGTTCTGGTCGTCGAGCAGGGCAACGAAGACCCGGTGGCCGTTACGGACCGCCGACACCACGATCGTGCGACCGGCTTCCTCGGTGAATCCGGTCTTCACGCCATCGGCACCCGGGTAGCGCTGAAGCAATGCATTCGTGTTGTACAGCGGGATACTGCGTGAGCCACCGGTCGTCCGCAGCGGTGCTCCCACTACCTCCCGGAACTGCGGCAGGGTCATCCCATACCGCGCCATCATCGCCAGGTCGTACGCGGTGCTCCGGTGTTGCGGAGAGCCGAGCCCGTGCGGGTCGGTGAACAGCGTGCCCGTCAGCCCGAGCCGGCGCACCAGCGTGTTCATCTGCGTGACAAAGGCCGCCTCACTCCCGGCCTCATACTTCGCGATGGCGACAGCGGCATCGTTACCGGAGGGAAGCATGAGTCCGTACAGCAGGTCGGCCTTGGTGTAACAGTCGCCCGGACGCAGGCCCATGATGCTGCTGCCGTCCCGCGCGGCCATGCGCGGGCCGTCCACGTCGACCGTGACGCCGGAGGCCAGCTCAGTCCCCTCGACCGCCAGGATCGCCGTCGCGATCTTCGTCAGGCTGGCCGGAGGCCGCGGGGTATTCGCGTTCTTGTCATACAGCAGCGCACCCGAGTCGCCGTCGACGATCGCGACAGCCGCGGCACTCACCAGTGGCGCCGGCTTCAGGCCGATCTTTCGGGGGGCCGGCGCGGTCGGCTCTGGCGATGGGACGGACACCATGGCCTGCGTCCCCGTGGCCCCACAGATCAACATCAGCGCCGTCCCCGCCGGGATGCGCCCGCCGGCAAACACCGACTGCCACTCCGCGTTCACGAAATCCGGCACCCCAACCAGGTACGGGACGAGCGATCCGTCGCTCGGTCGGTTCGCGTAGATCGCTGTGATCCTGCAGCCCTGGGCTTCGGTCGCCGTGGCCAGCGCATTCATCGTGCCGCCGCCCCAGAGCGCGAGGTTCAGGCCCGTCGGCGACAGCGACGTGTTCAGTCCCGGCTTCACGGGAGCAATGCTCCTGATGCAGGCAGCCGCCCCGGGAGGCGACGCGGCTACGGGAGGGCCGCCGGAAGTGCCACCACTCGACGATGGAGACGCCGGACCGCCGAATGGAGCGAGGTAGACATCGGCCACCCAGCCTGTGAACCCACTCGTCGTGACGAGTTGCCACCGATAGCCGTCGGCATCGCGTGTCAGGGGCAGGACCGTCGCGACGCTACCGCTGGGGACACACGCGAGCGGCGCCCCGGTCAGACTCGCCTCGGGGCGTACCCGCAGACAGTCGCCATCCGCGCGGACGACCGCGATCGAGCCGGCAGGCAACGGATCGCGGTTCGCGACGACCAGGGCGCTCTGCGCGCGCACGAGATCCGGCCCGTCAGCGGAGGCGGTGAGCACGGGCGGTAGAAGGCCCAAGAAGAGCGAAAGCAGGGAGGCTCCGGCCACGCGTCGCATCGAGGTGCACGCACGAGTAGACGCAGACCGGAAACGCGGCATGGCGAGCGTCACAGCCAGTACTCCCACCCCACCCGCCTAGGCGGAGGATAACGGGTGAAGTCCACGCCGTGAAGAGTCGGGCGGCCTCGCCCGGTCAAATCTCCCCACGAGCGCGAGGTACGTCTGCTGCGCTGGTGTACGAAGAGGCCCGCCATGCGGCGGGCCCCGGGCCACTCTGGACGCTCAGGCGCGTTAGCGGCGCGGTCCTTCGAATACACAGGTGAATGTCACGCCCGTCACCGTCGACACGCGATGATGCACGCCCCCGGGGATGACGTACCGCGAGCCCGGTACCAGTGGGTGACCGGCGTCATGATCCAGATACAGAATGCCCTCGCCCGAGTTGCAGAGGTACACCTCCGGCCACGGGTGAGAGTGCCCCTTCGTGCTCTGCATCGGGTGAAGGATGGTCTCGGAGATCGTCGTGTCCCCGAGCGCCATGTCCCGGATCAGGTAGCGGTGGTCGTCCGCCATCGTCCGCCATTCGAGCTGAGTCAGAGTCGTCATGGGCGAGCCTCCACCACCAGTGCCTCGACGGGTTCAAGATGTCGGGCGAGCGCGTTGTCATGCGATGCGGTCGCCGCGTGATGCGCTGCCTCCGCGGCAGCCGCCATCTGGCGGGTACCTTTCTCGGCCACCTTGTAGACGAGGCCTTTCCCGGCAGCGAGACGCCACTGGGCGTGCAGAGCGGGCATGCTCGCCCAGAAGAACGTGATCACGCCCATCGCCGGCCACATCACGTACTGTCGTAACAGACCCCATCCCGTCACCCAGTCCGGCCGCGCGGGACGGGTCCGGGTTTCGAAGACGATCAGTGCGATCAGCGGCAGCAGGCAGACGGCGATCAGCAGCCCGTTGAAGTTCAGCCACATGCTCGGCTCGACAACGCCTGACTTGTCGAATGCGAGCCACCTGTCGACATGCGCCACGTTCTCGGGGTGCCAGCCGGGGCCCGGGATGTTGAACGCCTTGTGCGTCCACCAGAGCGGCATCGATGCACCGAAGGTGCCCGACATCTTGGCCGGGACAAGGATACCCAGCGTGACGATGTACCACTGCGCTACCCAGAAGACGTGCGTCTTCGTCAGGGCCAGGGCAAGGATCAATCGCCTGCCCACTGACAGCGGCCCGCGACGGAAGGTCGCGTTCCACGCGTAGGTGATGTCACTGGCGCCCCAGGCGTGACGCTTCGACTGCTCGTAGTGCGCTTTCAGCGTGGCCCACGTCCCGCCCGGCGCCAGAACGCAGTCGTTGCCCAGCGGGATAAAGATCGGGTCGACACCCACACGGTCACCCAGGGTGAAGCACGCTTTCAGGTAGACGTGCCAGTCCTCGGGGATGACTTCTTCATCCCAGTAGTCGATCTCATGCAGCATCGACCACGAGAGAGAGTAGCACGAGGTCGGGAACTTCACGGCGAATGGGAGCACCAGGTTCGCGGTGCGGTTGATGCCAGAGAGCCCGTCCGGGATCCGCAACGGCGAGGGGATGTCCCAGATGTTGTTCGAGTTGAAGATGGTCGGCTGCCAGAACGTCCGGTAGCGATCCGCCGCCGCGAGAAACCGGTAGTTGAGGGCCACAAAGTGCCGGGGATGGAAGACAGCGTCCGCGTCGCACGATGTGACCGTGTACCGACCGAGGTCGTCACCGTCGCGCTCAATGAGACGCGTGTACATCTCACGGGCGGCCCACGCCTCGTTGGAGCCCTTGCCGGCGAGCTCGCCGGGGAGCCCGGCCGGGTGGAAGGTCGCGTAAATACCGGCGAACGCGCCCTGGAACTGGGCGATGAGCCGCTCTGACTTGCCTGCCGCCTCTGCCTCGCGCGCCTCCATGGCAAGGACAACGACGACCTGCCGCGCGTTCGCCTGGGTCGCCAGTGACCGAAGCGTGCGCGCCAGCCCTTCCTCGTGCTCCTTGTAGTTGGGCACGATGACGAGATGGCGCGGCCAGTCCCATGCCGGCGCGTCCGCGTGTGAGCGCGACCACGCCTCGTACTTGCCGTGCCAGTCCGTGGCGGTCCACTCCCGGATGCGCCGCAGGCCAACCCACACCGCGATGCCCACCGAGTACGAACGGATTACCCAGTAGATGAAGAACACGGTGAGGGAGATCGCGAGGATCGCCGCGGTCGTTTGCGTCCAGGGCGCCCAGAATACCGAAGAGGCCAACGCCACCGACAGGATGAACGGGATCGCGTCGCTCACCCGCCACCATGTCGGCGAACTGGGACCCAAGGGCGGCGTGGTGGTGGCAGGCTGATCGCCCCGGGCACGCAATGGCACACCCAAAGCAGGAAAATTAATCAACGGCGGAACCCTCTCCGGGGTTCCTCCTTACGCCGACGAGGTGAGCTGACGGGCTACGGGTGGAGGTCCCGCACTGTCGTCCCCGGATTCACCGGCTCCGACCGTTACGCCCCAGTAGTTGGTTCCCCCGTACTCGGGACGCCCATGCGCCGCGAGTTTTGGCGTCTGCCTCAAACAATGGTGAGATCGTGCCGCCTTACGACCGCCAGCGCAATACCCCCGGGGCTATTGCCAGAACATATGATCGTTATGTCCGCTGTCCCCGGCTGAATCTCCTGGGGATCTCACCGCACCACGTTCGTTATCGAATCCCGCTGTCGAAAGCGACGTCCAACACTGTCCACACCGATGACTGCACATCGAACGCCCGCGTGGGGCCCACGGCAAACGCGACACCGGTGGCGACAGCAGCGCCATCAGATACGAACCCCGCGAGAGCGGGAGCGCGTAGGCACCATCGACCGCCGGCTCGATTCGCGCGACCTAGCTGCCAACCGCGTCTCACACGATGAGGAGCGCGCGGTAGGGCTGATCGGGACAGGGCTGGTCGGCTCGCATCACCGGGTACATCGGCCCGATGGTCACGCGGCCTCGAACTCCCGAGAGCGTCGACGAACTCGACGGGGTGCTGAAGCGGAGGTCGAGCACGTAGGACTCGGGCGGTGGGAACCCGGCGCGCCGCGCAGGCTCCACACGTCGGGCCTCGACCTGGAGGTCGCCCAGCGCGCCCGAACTGGGCCCCCAGCCGGCATCGTGAGCGTGAGAGCGGCGACACGCCCGTCCGTGTGCTGGCCCAGCAGCCGCACCGACGTACTGCCCGTTCGCGGCCACCGTCATCGTGGACAGGTTGTACGTGCCTCCTCCGCTGTGGGAGCCGGACGCGGCTCCCCCCGAGGTCACGGTCCACTGACCGGAGCTCACGAAGGTCCCCGCCGCGAAGGTCCCCCCGGCGTTGTACGTCCCGGTGACGACGAACGGTGCGACACCTGGTGCACTGACGGTGGCGGTGAATGGCCCGGTCGCCTGGTAGCTTCCGCTGGGCACCTGGACGTTGACGCCGGACACCGAGACCGCAGCGGTGAAGGAGACACTGGCTGAATAGGTCCCTGCTCGCTCAAAGAACCCGGAGCTTGAGGTGCTGACCTTCGCGTTGTAGCTCCCGCTGGTGCTCAGCGAACCCGGGACCTGGGTCGTCTGGACGGGCGGCTCCTGGGCATGGGCGCTCCGCCCCAGTCCCAGTGCGGCGGCGAGCGTCAGGAGAACGAGCTAACGTGCCAAGCGCCGAGAACCAGACATCGACAGCCTCCCCGGATACGAGGGCAGCATACGAGTGGCCTCACTTGGTGTGCATGGTGCGCCGGGAGGGATTCGAACCCCCGACCGATAGTTCCGAAGACTATTGCTCTATCCCCTGAGCTACCGGCGCATGCTGACAGTTTAGCCGCCTCGCGCGTTGCGTATCATCGAGGCATGCCCGAGCCGCGCGATGTCCCTCCTGACTTCCCGCCCGAGGCCCGCGCCGCGTTCCGTGCGGCGATGGACCTGCATGCGGCGGGAGAGATCGATGCGGCGCTCGAAGTGGCACAGGCCGTGGTGGCGCGGTGGCCGGAGTTCGGCGAGGCGCTCTCCTACCTCGGGCAGACACTGGTCACGCGGAGGCGACGGTTCGCGGACGGGCTCGCTGTCCTCGGACGTGCCGTCGAAGCCTCCCCGGCAGACCCGTACGTCCTCTACTCAGCCGGGTGGTGTACCGAGTTCGTCGCGGAGGAGCTGCGACGGCCGAAGCGGGCGCATCAGCCGGTCGACGGCGACGCAGCGCGACACTACGCCGCGGCGAAGACGCTCTTCCTGCGCGCGCTGGCCCTCGACCCGGATGAGAAACTCCGGGGCGACGTCGAGGACATGTTGAGCGCGATCAGCAACGCCACGGGGGAGCCGTGGGACGGAGGGATGGTCGAACGTGCCGCACCTCGACCTCGCTGACGGCTTCCGCCTGTACTACGAGACGCACGGCCCGAAGCCGTCCGAGACCTCGCGCACGCCCGTGCTGCTCGCGCACGGTGCTGGCGGAAACGCGATGTCCTGGTGGCAACAGGTGCCCGCCCTCGCCGAGGTCTACCCCGTCATCACCTTCGACCACCGCGCCTTCGGCCGCTCGCCAGACATCGATGAAGGCCCCGGGCGGGTGGCGTTCGGCCCGGACATCCGTGCGCTGCTGGAACACCTGGCCGTCGAGCGCGTCCACTTCGTGGCGCACTCGATGGGCGGGCGCAGCGCCTTCGGACTGCTCTCGCGCGAGCCGGGACGGTTCGCCTCGCTGGTCTTCTCCGGCACGAACGCCGGGTGCGTGGACGACCGCTACCGAGCGCGAAAGGTGGAGTTGGAGGCGGACGGGACGCTGGCCGGTTCGCTGCTGCGCCGCGCGCTGAAGGACGGATTCGCGCAGGAAGACCCGGCGATGGCGTACCTGTACGCCCGCGTCCGAGCGCTCAACCCGAAGCGCGAGCGCGACTTCCTCGCCCCCACCGGGCGGATGGTGAACTACCGCGGCTCGACGGCGTCGAGGCTCGTCGAGAGCGGCCTGCCGATCCTCTGGATCGTCGGCGAACACGACCGCGTCATGCCTCCGGACCTGATCCGGATCTCGCACGACCTGACCCCCGGCTCTCGCTTCCACCTCCTGCGCGATGCCGGCCACTCGACCTATTTCGAGCGCCCGGCGGAGTGGAACACGACCGTCCGCGCATTTCTCGATGAGGTCGAAGTAACGCGAGACCAACTGATCGATTAGCGCCCCGCGTTCCGCTTGCCTCGGTGGGGCGGGGGCGGCGACACTGATGAGCCCCGGCGCGGGCCGGTGACGGAGGGCGCAGCCCATGTCTTCGATCCTTGAGACGTACGAAGCGATGCACCGCGGCTCCAGCAAGCTCGCGGCGCAGGCGGCCGGCGTCTTCCCGTCCGGCGTCACGCACGACGCTCGCGCCTTCCAGCCGTTCCCGATCTACGTGCAGCGCGCCGCCGGGCCGCGCAAGTGGGACGTCGACGGCAACGAGTACGTGGACTACATCGGCGGGCACGGCGCCCTGCTGCTCGGCCACAACCGGCCCGAGGTCGTCGCCGCGATCCGTGAGGCACTGGAGCGGGGGACGCACTTCGGCTCTTCCCACGACCTCGAAGTCGCATGGGGCCGCCAGGTGATCGACATGGTGCCGTGCGCCGAGCGGGTGAGGTTCACGGCGAGCGGCACCGAGGCGACGATGATGGCGCTCCGCCTCGCGCGCGCGTTCACCGGCCGCGAGCGCGTGGTGAAGCTGGAAGAGCACTTCCACGGCTGGAACGACCTCGTGGTCGGCCGGCTCATCGGCGAGGACCAGCACCACCCCTCGGTCGGAGTACCCGAGGGGTTCTACGACGCGCTCACGATCGTCCCGGCGGGCGACGTGAAGGCGCTGGAAGACGCGCTGCGCAGCCGCGACGTCGCCGCGGTGATCCTCGAACCGACGGGGGCGCACTGGGGCACGCACCCGCTCTCGCCCTCGTACCTGCGCGAGGCACGACGGCTCACGAAGGAGATGGGCACGCTGTTCATCATGGATGAGGTGATCACCGGCTTCCGTATGGCGCCAGGCGGCGCGCAGGAGCGGTATGGCATCATGCCGGACCTCTCGTCCATCGCGAAGATCGTGGCGGGGGGGCTCCCCGGCGGAGCGGTCGTCGGGCGGGCGGATATCCTCGAGTACCTCGAACTGCGCGAGGGCGACATCGAATGGAACGGGAAGCAGCGGATCAGCCACCAGGGGACGTTCAACGCGAACCCGGTGTGCGCCGCCGCCGGCCTGACCGCGCTCCGCCTGATCGCCGCGGGCGGCGAGTGCGAACGCGCCGACGTCACCGCCGAACAACTCGTCCACGGGCTGAACGACCTCTTCCGCCGCCAGTCCGTCCCCGGCTCCGCGTGGGCGGTCTCCTCGATGTGGCACCTGAATCTCGGCGCTCCCGCACCCTTCCCGACAGATGTCGAGTGGGACGCCGCCGAGGAGCCGCGTGGCATTGAACCCGCGCTGACGCGTCCGCTTCGCCAGGCGCTTTACAACCACGGCGTGGACCTGATGGGCAACGGCGGGATGATCTCCAGCACACACGGCGAGCGTGAAGTCGAAGACACCGTGCGCGCCTTCGAGGCCGCGGTCGCCGACCTGCGCGTCGAGGGACTGCTGGGCTAGCGCCCGACCAGCGCGTAAGGCGCCAGCCACGCCGGTATCCGCGTGCGCTGCCCCGGTGAGGGCCGACACGGCATCCTCCGCCCGCGCGAACACGGCATCCACGCCGACCAGGTCGATGATCCCGAAGCGACGCAGCGCCTGAAGCACCTCGGGCTGCACGTCGGTGAGCACGATCCGTGCCCCCACGTCATCACGCCAAGCAGCTGAAGGATCTCGATCCCGTACTGCAGCACCGCGTGGGCGAGCAGTGGGACGAGCGCCGCCGTCGGACGGTGATGCTGAAACGGGAGCCACCGACGATCGAGGCCACCGCACCGGCGAAGGCCGCTGTATTGAGGCCACTGATCGGTGAGACTCCGACCGCCACCGCGAGGGTGATCGAGAGGGGGATCGCGACCACGCCGACAATCGCGCCTGCGGTCAGGTTGGCGACAACTTCATCGCGCGGCATCGACGGATGGAGGGCCATCGCGATCCTCGGTCAACGTATGCACACATCCGCGTGCCCCCCATTACATGAAAGCCCGCAGCGGGAAGAACCTGGAGACACACGTTATGTTCGTTCGCTCAGATTCGAGAGCACTGGTCTGTGGATGACGTGTGGATAAGTTCACCCCGCCTCCGCGTTCCCTGACGGGTTCGGCTGACATACTCGACGGGATGGCGGGGAAGATTCGCGGTTCGATGGTTCGCGCGCTGCGGCGTGTGCTGGTGCGCGCAGCAGTCGCTGCGGGCAGCGGTTTCGCTGTCGCCCTGGCGATCGGGGTCGCCGCCTTCGCAGTCGGCGTGCGCCCGCCTGCGTCCGTCAGCGGAGCAACCAGCGCCGCCGCCTCCATGCTCCCCACCGCCCCGGGAGAACTGCGCTCCCCCTTCGTCCGCACCGAGCGTGCGGAACCAATACCGTCCGTCATCCCGGCCAGCGCCCAGCCCTTCGAGGCCTCGCGCACCGGGGCTCCGTCCGCCGACGTCGCCCGGGTCACCGTGCCTCCTCTTCGGGAAGGCGACCGGATCGGGGTCACGCTGTCGTATTACTACTGCGAGGCCGGGCGGAACGCCGCCGTCATTGGAGACGGGGGCGGATTCTGTGGCCACATGCGTGATGGCTCCGTCGTACGGCCCGGCGCCGCTGCGTGCGACATCGCCTACCTCGGCCAGCGGTTCCGCATCGAAGGCGACCCGGAACAGCGCGAATACGTTTGCCATGACACGGGCAACCTGGTCCATGGACTGCACCGCGACATCTGGTTCAACGTCGCCGACGATGGAGCCGACTGGGTGCTGAAAGTGGGGCGCCAGGCCGTCATCCAGATCCAACCCTGACCATTCGAACCGGCCGCCCGAATCTGACAACCGTCTGGCAAACGTAAATCCGTCCCGACTTCCGTACGGAGGGGGGCTTGCAACGGCGTCGCGCATAGGCCATCATTCCGTCACTCTGATATCGGTTTCCGAGCATCCAGCAAACGGCAGCGCGGCCCTCCACGGGCACTGAGGACACGACGATGAATGACACATCCCGCATCGCCCTGCGCTGCGACGTCGGCGTGAATATCCGAGAATGGCGCCTGCGCCGCGAACTGTCCCAGGCTGATGTTGCCCGACGGGCCGGCATTACCCAGGCATCGCTGTCCAATTACGAGAACGGCAAACGCGACATGCCGCTCTCCACGCTGATGGGCGTGGCGTCCGCGTTGAACGTCTCACTCGGCGACTTGCTTGAGTTGCCGGACGTGATCGTCGTCCGCAACTCCCTGCTCGGCCGGGCCGTGGAGCAATTGCGCGACCGCATCCCGGTCGGGGAACTCGCCGAAGCAGCGATGTAATCCCCCGCCCCAGCGGTGGGCAACTCCTCCATCGAGGCCTCTGCCGAACGCAGGGGCCTTTCGATCGCCTCAAGGCGTCCGGTTCTGTGAACGCGCCACGGCCGCACCTCTCGATGCGCCGGGTCCGGTTGCGACCGGGCGTGCCCGACGCAGACGGCACTCGACAGACGGCTATACTGACGGCCTGCGGAGCGGCGGAGGGAACACGACCTTGGCGAATGAACGACCAGCCACCCTCGGTGCATTGAAGGCGGCGGGCGTTCGCGTCCTGCCGGTGCGTGAGGAGATGCGAAACAATCTCATCGCGCGCATCCGCAGCGGGGAGGACCGATTCCCCGGCATCGTCGGGTACGAGGAGACCGTCCTCCCACAACTGGAGAACGCGATCCTCAGCGGGCAGGACATCATCCTGCTGGGCGAGCGCGGCCAGGCGAAGTCGCGCATCATCCGCGCTCTGACCTCGCTCCTCGACGAGTGGACGCCGATCATCGAGGGATGCGAAATCCCGGAGGACCCGTTCAACCCGATGACGCCTGCGGCGCAGGCGATTGTCGCGGAGAAGGGGGACCAGACCCCGATCGAATGGATGCATCGTTCCGAGCGCTACGGCGAAAAACTCGCCACCCCGGACATCACGATCGCTGACCTCATCGGCGAGATCGACCCGATCAAGGTGGCGGAAGGCCGCTACCTGTCCGACGAGCTGACGATCCACTATGGCCTGATCCCGCACACCAACCGCGGCATCTTCGCCATCAACGAGTTGCCTGACCTCCAGGAGCGCATCCAGGTCGGCCTGCTCAATGTGATGGAGGAGCGCGACGTCCAGATCCGAGGCCACAAGGTGCGCCTGCCGCTGGACGTCCTCGTCGTCGCGACGGCGAACCCCGAGGACTACACCAACCGAGGCCGGATTATCACGCCTCTGAAGGACCGCTACGGTTCCCAGATCCGGACACACTACCCACGGACCATTGAGCACGAGATCGCGATCATGGAGGCCGAGACCACCGGGCTGGTCGGCGGCGAGTTCCCCGTGGTCGTCCCAGAGTTCATGAAGCAGATCATCGCAGAAATCTCCCGCTTGGCGCGCCGCTCCCCGGACATCAGCCAGCGCTCCGGCGTCTCCGTCCGCGCCTCCGTCGCGAACTACGAGGCGCTCATCGCGAACGCGATGCGCCGGGCAATCCGCCTTGGCGACAGCGTGGTCGTGCCTCGCATCTCTGACCTGCCGTTCATCATCCCCGCCTTGCAGGGCAAGGTGGAGTTCGAGACGGTCGAAGAGGGCAAGGACGAGCAGATCCTCGACCGCCTGATCCAGGGCGCGATCGTCGCCACGTTCAATCGCGTCATGGGTGACGCCGACACCGAGGCCGTCGTCGAATCGTTCCGCTCAGGACGCCACGTCGAGGTCGGCGAGGTGATGCGCGCAGGCGAGTACCAGCGGCTCTTGAAGGAGATCGACGGACTGGCCCCACTGGTGGGCGAGATCACGCGCGACGAACGCCCTGAAGTGCAGGCTTCCGCCATCGAGTTCATCCTCGAAGGGCTCCACCTCAACAAGCGATTGAACAAGGACAAGTCGACGGGGCAGGCGCTCTACCGCGGGTAGTCGCGGCGCGCGGGAAGCGAGTCGGCAAATGCCGCTGGCGTACCGGTACAGCGAATGGGATGGCACGCAGTCGATCCCCGGACTCGACGCCGACAAGGTGATCGAGGCCCTCTCCGACGACATCATGAACTTCGGCGACCTGCAGCACGCCCTGCGGAACCTGATGCAGCGCGGGATGCGCAACCAGCAGGGCGACCGCATGCAGGGTCTGCGCGACCTGCTACAAGAACTCCGACAGCAGCGCCGCGAACGCCTCGACCAGTTCGACCTGGGCGGAGTGATGGAGGACATCAAGCGCCAGCTGGAGGAGATCCTCCAGATGGAGCGCGACACGCTGCAGGACCGTCTGGCCGGCGAACAGCCCCAGGGGGCACAGGACGAGACCCAGCCCAACGCTGACCAGCAGGACGGCGGCCCGCGCGGCGAGCAGCAGCAGGGACAACGCGGACAGCAGTCGCCTCAGGGACAGCGGGGCGAGCGCGGTCAGCAACAGGCCAGCGAAGGTGCGGACGGCGGCGAGGACGCGACGGACGACGGCCAACCCGGCCAGGGCGACCGCCCGTCTCCGATGGGGCAGCGCGGGCAGCAGGGACAGCGCCAGCAAGGGTCACAGCCCGGTCAGGACGCGCAGCCCGGCGACGCCGGCGGCACCGAGTCCAGCAGCGGTCAGCCCTCGGGTGGCGGCGACCCGGAGCAGCAGTTCCGCGAGATGCTCCAGCGGATCGCGGAGCGGAAGCAGCAATTCCTGGAAGACCTCCCCGGCGACGCGCCTGGCCAGATGAAGGCGCTCCATGACTACGAGTTCCTGAACCCGGAGGCGCAGCACAAGTTCCAGGAGCTCGTCGACCAGTTGCGCCAGGCGATGACCGGCCAGTTCTTCAAAGATGTCCAGAAGATGGTTGAGGAGATGTCCGACGGCGACAAACAGCGCATGAAGGACATGGTCCGCGCGCTGAACGACATGCTGGCGCAAAAGATGCGCGGGCAAGAACCGGACTTCGACTCGTTCATGGAGCAATTCGGCGACATGTTTGGCGACAACCCGCCGCAGTCGCTCGAAGAACTCATGGCGCAGATGCAGGCCCAGATGCAGGCGATGCAGTCGCTGATGGCCAGCATGCCCGGCGACCACCGCCAGCAGCTCCAGGACATGCTCGCCCAGCACCTCGGCGACCCCGAGCTTGAGGATGAGATTTCACAGCTCGCCCAGAACCTCGAGTTCCTGAACCCGAACCGCGGCGATCCCTCCTCCTACCCATTCCGCGGCGATGAAGAGGTCGGCCTCGAACAGGCGATGCGTCTCATGAATGAGATGCACAACATGGACGACCTGGAGAACGACCTCGAGCGCGCCCAGTACACCGGCGACCTCGACACCGTCGACATCGCCCAGCTGCGCGAGCTGCTGGGCGACGACTCCGCCGAGCAGTTCGAGGAGCTGAAGAAGCTGCTCGAGGTCCTCGAACAGGCCGGTTACGTCCGCCGTGAGGGTGACGAGTGGAAGCTCACGCCACGGGGGACGCGGATGATCGGCCAGTCCGCCCTCGGCGAGATCTACAAGCAGTTGAAGAAGCAGGGACTCGGCAATCACCCGGCCCCGGAGTCTGGCCGCCACGGCGAGCGCCTGGACGAGTCGAAGCCGTACGAGTTCGGCGACCCATTCCACCTGGACATGCGCAAGACGCTGATGAACGCCATCGAGCGCGGTGGCACCGGCACGCCGGTCAAGCTGAGCCCGGACGACTTTGAGATCAACCGCAGCGAGCTGGTGACGACCACGACCACCGTCCTGATGGTCGACCTCTCCTGGTCGATGGCGCTGCGTGGTTCGTTCCAGGCGGCGAAGAAGGTCGCGCTGGCGTTGCAGAACTTGATCAAAGCCCAGTACCCGAAGGACTCGCTCTACATCATTGGTTTCTCCGCCTACGCACGGGAGTTGAAGCCGCACGAACTGCCCTACGTCCGCTGGGACGAGAGCGTGCTGGGCACGAACATGCACCACGCCCTGATGCTGGCAGAGCGGCTGCTCGCGAGACACCGAATCGGCACGAAGCAGATCCTGATGATCTCGGATGGCGAACCGACGGCCCATCTCGAGAACGGGCGCTCGCAGTTCGCCTATCCGCCGAGCCCGGTCACGATCCGGGAGACGCTGAAGGCCGTGAAGCGCGTGACCCAGCAGGAGATCACGATCAACACGTTCATGCTGGACCGGAACTACTACCTCAAGGAGTTCGTGAACCAGTTGGCGAAGATCAACGGCGGTCGTGTCTTCTACACCACTCCCGAGAAGCTCGGCGAATACCTGTTGGTCGACTACGTCGCACACAAGCGTAAGCACCTGACGGGGCGGTAGCCGGGCCACCGCCGCCTCACAGCCGCTACGGACGGAGACTCGCCCTCGTGCGACGCCCGATCTTCCTTGGCGCCCTGCTGCTCGCGGTCGTCGTCGTCGGGACCGTCTGGTACGGCATCGTCGAGGGGTTCGGGTTCGAGGACGGCCTGTTCATGGCCGTCATCTCCATCACCACCGTCGGATACGGTGAGGTACGGCCGCTGGACGCGAGCGGGCGAGCGTTCACGATCGCGTACCTGCTGGTCGGCGTCGGTGTCCTGTTCTATGTCGTCACGGTCGAGGTGGAGACGGTCATCGTCGGCGGCGTCGCCGACGCCTTTGGATTGCGGCGGAATCGTGGAAAGGTGCGACGGATGAAAGACCACGTCATCATCTGTGGCTTCGGTCGGGTCGGACGTGAGACCGCGGACATGCTGGCCGCCCGGAACGTCCATCACGTCGTGGTCGACGTGGACACGGCCGCGATCGCCTCGATCTCCGGGACGCACGTCGCAACCGTGGTCGGCGACGCCACGCACGAGACGACGCTGCGTGACGCCGGGATCGAGCGCGCCCGGACGTTGATCGCGGCGGCGGACTCGGACGTGCAGAACACGTACATCGTGCTGACAGCCCGAGCGCTGAACCCGGGCCTCTTCATCGTGGCCCGGGCGGGTTCCGACTCAGCCGAGCGACGGCTCAAGACTGCCGGCGCGGACAGTGTCGTCTCGCCATACCAGATCGGCGGACGGCGGATGGCCCTCGCCGCCGTGCAACCCGCCCTGGTCCAATTCGTCGACCGCATCACCACCATCGAGGCGGGCGGCGGCCATGTCCTCGCGGAAGTCGTCGTGGAAGACGCCCCCTGGGGCGTGGCGGGGCGGACGCTCGAGGCCCTGGCGGCCGAGGCCACCGCAGTGCACGTACTGGGTATGGAGCGGGAAGGCGAGGGCTTCACAGTGGGCCCCCACGGCGATGTGACGCTACGCCGGGGTGACCGGCTGTTCGTCTACGGTGACTCGGAGGAAGTGGCCCTCATGGCGCGCCAGCCGCACGCCCGGTAGGGCCTTGCCCGCCCAGCCACCCCGGGGGATGCTGGGATCACCCACCGACGAGAGGCTGACCATGCACCGCCCCCACCGAGGCTTTCCCCACGCCGCCCTGCTGACCATCGTCGCACTCACTCTCATCAGCTCCCTGATCGCGGGGGCCTGCAGCGGCGGTGGTGAGGAGAAATGGGACGCGCGAAGCCTCGAGCAGACGGTCGCCGAAGTACCGTTCGCCCCGATCATCGTCAACTCGAACCTCGGAGTCGGGAAGAACCGCCTCTCGCTGGCGCTGTTCGATGACAACCAGGAGTTCATCACGAACGCCCAGGTCACAGCCACCTTCTACCACCTCGACAAGGAACCGGAGGGCGAGCCGAAGAACCCGAAACGTGTGGGTGAGGCACCGCTCCTGCCGCATACGTTGAAAGGCATCGGTGTCTCCCGGCTCGGAGGCGTCCTCGTCTCTCGCATCCCGCGTGCCCCCTCGACCGATCTGGGCGATCTCCACATCGGGCACGACAGCACGGTCTACACGTCGCTGGTCGATTTCGACCGGGCCGGCTTCTGGGGCGTCTCGCTGGATGTGAAGACGAAGGAGAAGACGTACTCGGGACTGCGTCTCGTGTTCGTGGTGCAGGAACGGACACGGGAGCCTCGCATTGGCGATCCGGCCCCCGCAAGCAAGCAGCTCACACTCGCCGACGTGAAGAGCGTCGACGAGGTGGACACCTCCCTCACACCGAACCCAGAACTACATCGTCTGACGGTGGCGCAGGCGATCACGAGCGGGAAGCCGACGGTGGTCGCGTTCGTCACACCGGCGTTCTGCCAGACCCGGTTCTGCGGACCGGTGCTTGATCAGGTTGTGACCCCCGCGTGGAACGAATTCAAAGATCAGATCAACGTCCTGCACATCGAACCGTACGACATCGCGAAGGCGCGGGGCGGCAAACTGGAGACGGTACCCGCCGTGGAGGAATGGAAACTGCTCGCGGAGCCGATGATCTTCGTCGTAGGGCGAGACGGCATCATCACCGCGAAGTTTGAAGGGATCATGGACTACCCGGAGTTGCAGACCGCGATCCGCGAGACCCTGAAGTAGCCGCCCCGACCGCCCGCTACCGCTGCAGCCCGAACGACGCGCGCCAGAACGTCAGGACCTTGGTCGCGTAGGCGGGCGAGACCGGGGAGCCCTCACTGGTCTGCTTGAATTCGGGTGCAACCCACAGTTCCTTCGGGTCACCCGCCGCATTGAGCAGCCGCTCGGCCCCGCCCGGCTCCACCGGCGCCTCGCTCGCATGGTCGATCACAAGCAGGGGGCGGGGGGTCAACCGTGCGGCCGCCTCGGCGGGCGACACAGCTGAGAGCGGCTCGCCCAGGCGGCGCTCAACCAGCCACAGCGTGATGTCGCGGAACAGGAACGCCGGCAGGCTCAGACGGTCACGGTACGCCGTCCACACGGCGTCACGCAGGGACGAGACCGGCTCCTCGGCGATGACCGCACGCATTCGCGGATCCTGCGCCGCGGCGATGACACCGGCCGCCGCGCCCATCGAGACCCCCTGGACGCCGATCCGGCTGGTCTCGACATCCGGCCGGGTTACCAGATAGTCCACCGCCCCCAGCACGTCATTCGCGTCCAGTGTCCCCAGTGCAGCCACTCCACCGGCGGAGGTCCCGTGCCCGCGGAAGTCCACGAGCAATGCATTGAATCCGGCATTCACGATCAACTCGGCCTGTGGCAGCAGTGTCTCCCGGGTCTCCCCGTAGCCATGGAGCAGGATGATGGTCGGGCGGCGCGTCTGTACCAGTTCAGAACCCGCCGGCGCCACCGTGGGGACCCACAGCGCACCGATCCTCACGCCGTCACGAGCAGGAAACTCCACCGCCTGGGCGGCGAACATCTGCTCCGCCAGGAACGGGAGCTCACGGGGCGGCGATGGGTTCAGGATCGCATCCGCCGAGATGTAGGCGATCGTGAACCACATCCCCACCGTCATGGTGACGACCACAATCACCGTGCCGATGCCGACTTTCCAGCCTGTGCTCACTCCGCCTCCGTCGTCGCAACCTGCCAGTACGCAGCGTATCTGAGCCCCTCTGTACGGTCGCTGTCCCAGGCTCCCGTCCCCCGCTGCATGCTAGGCTCCCCTCCTTCCAGTTCGCCCCACGGGACAGGGACTGACGATGCCGCGTGACGTCGCGTTCAAGCAGGTCGACGTGTTCACGCAGGTCCCGTTCCTCGGCAACCCGGTCGCCGTCATCCTGGACGGTTCTGGGCTGAACACCGGGGAGATGCAGGCCGTCGCGCGGTGGACCAACCTCTCGGAAACCACGTTCATCCTGCCCTCGGAACACGCCGACTACCGCCTGCGGATCTTCACCCCGCTGAGCGAACTGCCCTTCGCCGGCCATCCCACCATCGGTTCGGCGCACGCCGCCATCGAGGCCGGCCTGGTGACGCCACGCGCCGGCCGCCTCACCCAGGAATGCACCGCCGGGATGATCGACCTCCATACCGAGCCGGATGGCCGGATCTTCGCGCGCGCGCCGAAGCCGTCGGTCCGGCGCGTCGATGTCGACCTCGCGCGACTGTCGTCCGCGATCGGAGCGCCCATCGAAGCTGACCCGGCACCGGCCCTGGTGGACGTCGGGCCGGTGTGGCTCATCGTCCAGGTCCCGAGCATCGAAGCCCTTTCCGGCGCGACCCCCGACCTCGCCGCTGTGAGCATGATGAGCGCCGCCGCCGGCGCGATCGGCATCTCTGCGTTCACCATCGACACACGCATGGATGCAGCCGAGCGGGTGCATCTCCGGACGTGGGCGCCGGCCGCCGGCGTGCCCGAGGACCCAGCATGCGGCTCCTGTAACGCGGCGCTCGGAGCCTACCTCGGTGCGACCGGCCTGCTCTCGCGCACCGGACGTTCGTACGTCGCACCTCAGGGACGGCAGATGGGCCGGGACGCTCGCATCGCGGTCATTGTGCGTAGCCCGGAGAAAGTCGAGATCGGCGGGCACGCCGTTACCGTCATCGATGGCATCATCCACCTGAACTAGCTCGGACAAGACACGGCTCGCCCGACACATCGGACCATGTCTCCATGCCGTTCGAGTCCCGCTCACTCCTTCGAGCTGTCGCCGGCAGCCGGAGGAGCCCCGAATGACCAGCAACCGAGCCTTTGCGTGAATCTAATAGTCCGTCACGGCGATTAATTGAAATGACGAATTTCAGCGGGAATGCGAGAATCATTGGGTAATGGACCTCGAACAGTCCCTCCGAATCGGCCGCCGCTGGTGGTGGCTGGTGATCAGCGCCGCCGTCCTGGGTGGCGTGGCGACCTACCTGATCTCCACCCGGATCACCCCTTCCTACGAGGCGCGGACAACCCTCCTCGTCGTCCAGCGTCAGGGCGAGGGCGTTGTCCAACTGAATGACCTGCAAACGGCAGAACGGCTGGCTAACACGTTCTCGCGTCTGGTCACGCTCCGCCCGGTGCTCGACCGGTCGATCCAGGACGGCAACCTCCCGTTCGACGCGACCGGACTCGCGATTCGCCTCAACGTCACGAACCCGCGCGGCACCCAGCTGCTGGTCGTGACTGCCCGGGCGTCGAGTCCCGAACTCGCGGCGCGGATCTCGAACACCGTGGCCCGGGCGTTCATCTCGTCGAATGAGGCGGCCCTCACCAGCCGCCCGGGGCAGGTGTCCGTCGTCGAGGAAGCGCTCCCATCAGGTAGCCCGGTCTCGCAGCGCCTTCTCCTGAATACTGCGCTGGGGATGGTTCTGTTCGCCCTCGCTGCCACCGTCATCGTCACGGTCATCGAATACCTCGATGACACGGTGAAGTCCGGAGAGAAAGCCCTAGAGCAGACCGGCCTCCCGATCCTGGCCCGCATCGAACAGTTCGGGCGGCTGCGCAACGCGCGGGAACAGCTGCAGGCCGCGAACCGGCCGCGGTCCACGATCGCCGAGGCATACCGGGCGGCCCGGACGAACCTCTCCTACGCAATCAACCTCGGCCAAGACCGCCGTCTCGTCCTCATCACCTCGCCTGGCCTGGGCGAGGGCAAGACGACGACCACCGCGAACCTCGCCATTGTGTTCGGGCTTGCCGGACACCGCGTCTGCGTGGTCGACACGGATCTGCGCCGCCCAACGATGCACAAGGTATTCGGCATCGACAACGCAACAGGACTCACGACCCTCCTGCTGGCCCGCGAGCGGGACGTCGGCCGCCTGCTCGTCCGCTCGTTGTACACGAACGTCACAGTGCTCCCATCCGGCCCGATGACGCCCAACCCATCCGAATTACTCGGGTCCGCGCGCATGCGGGAAATCCTCGACGGGCTGCGCGACCGATTCGATGTGGTGTTGATGGACTCGCCGCCCGCGCTGGTGGTCACCGACGCCTCGGTCCTCGGCATGCTCTCAGACGGGCTGGTGATCGTGGCGCGCGCCGGGAAGACGCGGATCGGCTAACTGCTGGAAACAACCACGGAGCTCGCTCAGACGGGCCGTCCGATCGCCGGACTCGTGCTGAACCGAGTGGGCACCCGGGACGCCGCTCATGACCACTATCACCAGTACGGTTGGGGATACGGTGCCGAGGAAGACCAGCCTGCGGACGGCAAAACCCGGCTCCGTCTGTAGTCCCTCGCCCGGAACGCTTTCATGGACGGCATCCAGTCCATAGCGCCGCCAGATGACCGACCCGGCCTCGCAACCTCGCACTGCTGACGATCGAGCGACGCCCGGCACTCGGTGCAGAACGCGTTCCTCGAAGCGCTCAACCGCCTCCCCACGGCCAACAGAGACTAGTGGCGCGGCCCCACCGGAGGCACGATGGACCGCGTGTCCACCACCGTCACATCCGGACGTTCGTGGAGGACGGTGGTGACATACCACAGGGGGAACGTCTCCCGATCACTCGACGTGTCCACACGGCCGTCCTCAGAAACCCCGGCCAGCACCGCGCGTGCCTCTGCCACCAGCGTGGTGTCGCCACGCAATGAGGCGTCGTGCCCTACCCACACCGCCCACCAGGCAAGCAGCCCGACCACGACGACACCGAGGGCCACCCGCGGCCATCGGTCCGTGAGGTACCTCACGACCCATTCCCAGACAGACACGCAACCCCACCCCGCGACCAGCGCCAACGGCATCGTGGTGCCCTGCAAATAGTCCTCGCGGCCCTCCGAGAGGTAGGAGGAGATGAAGACGATGAGCAGCAGCAACCACACCCCCAGCACGAGCGCCAGGTCGGCGCGCGCCCGCACGAGGGCTAACGTCCCGGGGATGAGCAACAGCCACACCGGCGGTGGGAACTGACGAAGCACGCTCCGCATCGTCTCCGGCACGGCGGAGGCCACAGCACGCGGCGACCGTTCGAGCGCATCCCGGGAGATCCCACCCATGAGATGGTCCACCAGTCCGCGCGCGGAGCCCGTGTCACCCCACGCGATCGCGGCATCGGAGCGCAACCACAGGTACGCCATGGCATAGAGCAGCGGAAGAACGAAGAACCCCGCACACCATGCTGACTCGCGGGCCCGCATTCCTCGTGAGCCCACGAATGCGACAGCGGCGAGCGGGGCCACGAGTGCGAGGCCGATGAGCTGGCTCATCACCAGCAGTCCGAGGACGAACGCAAACGGGCGCCACCGCCAGCCCTCGGCTGCGCTGGCCCCCAGCACGAGCGCGAGCCCCGCCAGGGCCGCCTGCAACGCATATACCTCTGTGACGATCGCCTGCGCCCACACCACCGGTGCGAGGCCGAACAACAGACCGGCAGCCGACGCTCCCCACCAGGGTGTCTCCGACCGCCATTGACGCGCGGCGACCGCGACCAGCGCCCCGGCCACCGCCATCAGCCCAACCGACAACAGGTTCGTCCGCAACGCGGGTTCACTCGCCGGGATGATCTCCAGCGCAAGACGCCCCAGCGGCAGCCATACGGCCTCACCCGAGGGGTGCGCCACGCCAAGGACCGCCGCGACGGAGACGAGTTCGGCGCTGTCCACCGTGCCGTGGAGCACCGCGATCGTCGGAGCGACGGTCCAGCCGTACAGCGCTCCCAGCACGACCGCGACAATAGCCGCCGAGAGCAGCGTGGCGCGCGAATTCATCAAGGCAGCGTAATGGCGACCCTGCGTGGGATCACCGGTGGATGCGCCGAACCATGCAGCACCCGGGTTGCAGATCAGGAGACAGCAGCAACTCAAACCGTCGACGGACGATAGCGGTTAGTCGTCCTGACCGTAGTCGTGGTCGGGATAGTTCACGATGCCGGCCTTCCAGTAGCCCCGCGTGTGCAGCGAGGCGGGTTCAAGCCCACGTGCGTCGATCAGGTGCTGACGGATGCGCCGCATGACGCCGGACTCGCAGGCAAGAAAGACCTGGCCCGCGCCCTCGGGCAACTCGATCGAGCGCACAGCCGTCTCGAGAGCCTGGCCGGGGACTTCCCCGGAGCGCACCCACCATGCTTGCACCTCGGCGAGGCTCGGGAGCGGCCGCTCCTCGGAGGCGTCATCCACCTCGGCGATCACGATGGCGCGCGCCGTGGCGGGGAGCGCCTCCAGCACCATCCCGATCGCGGGAAGGGCGCAGGCATCGCCCGCCAGGAGGTGCCACGACGCACCGGGGTCGACCGTATGGCCTCGCCCGCCTGGTCCGCGCAGGTCGACGACGTCGCCCGGCTTCGCGGCGGTCGCCCAGCGGGAGCCGGGGCTGTCACCGTGGAGAATGACCTCGATCTCAATCTCGAGGCGGCCGGCGTCGAAACGACGCGGCGTATAGGCCCGCACCTGGTCGGTGCCCGGCAGCATCACCTTGATGTGGCCGCCCAGCAGCGGTGTCCCGAAGCCTTCGAGGGCATCGCCGCCCAGCGTGATCCTCACCGCCTTCAGCGTCACACGCTCAACGCGTCGCACCTCGACCGTGCGGAATCGCTTGCTGGCGGACTCGACGGCCGGCGGTGCAGCGTCAGGCATAGAAACCTCGCAACGGGAAGGGCTACTGCTCGAAGACCCAGCCGTCCGTCGCGCGCTTCCAGTCGAGGACCGGCAGGCCGCGGAACCAGATGCCGACTTCGCGCGCGGCGTCATCGAGGTTCGCGGAGCCGTGGACGAGGTTCCGCCCGATCTCCAGGCCGAAGTCGTGACGGATGGTGCCGGGGTTCGCCTCAACCGGCTTCGTGGAACCCATCGTCTGGCGACAGGCAGCGACCGCGCCCGTGCCTTCGAAGACCGCCGCAACGATCGGGCAGGCGGTGATGTACTCGATCAGCCCGTTGTAGAACGGCTTCCCCACGTGCTCGGCGTAGTGCTCGGCGGCGGTCGCCTGGTCAGCCTGCACCAGACGCAGCGCGACGATCTTCAGGCCGCGCTGCTCGAACCGCTTGAGGATCTCGAACGCCAGACCGCGCTGCATCGCGTCCGGCTTGATGAGGACGAGCGTGCGTTCCATGGTGATGCTCTCTTCCGTGTCTCGTTCGACTGCTATCGCTGCCTCGGCGGAGTGATCGAGGGCGGGCGAAGATAGACCGCGTCCACTGCGCCTGGATCCCCGAAGAGGTCGCGGGCCCGCGCGATCCGCACCAGGTGCGCCGCACGCGCCACGGCCCGCGCATCAGTGTCTCCCCCGCGGCTCGCAATGTCTCGCACGTCCCGCAACGCCCCGGTCATCTCCCCCACCCAGATGGCGGGCTGGGGGGCGTCCCTCACCACGTCCGCCGGGCGGGCGATGTGCGGCTCGGCGTAGACCGAAGGCAACCCACCGGCGGCGCCCGGGGCGTACCCGGCCCAGGCGACGGCCTCCGGACCGGCGTCGTGGACAGCGATGACGACCGGGCCGCCCTCGACGAGGTGTGGCCAGGCATCCGCCTCCAGCCGACCAACACCCGCCAGAGGGATGCCGAGACCCAGCGCGAGACCCTGTGCCGATGCGATACCCGTCCGTAGACCACCGTACTGTCCTGGCCCGGCACACACCGCGATGCGCGCGATCTCCGGCCGCGTGACTCCAGCACGCGTCAGCAACGCATCGAGGGCATCCAGCAGCTCGAGCGACATGGTGGTCTCGACGTGCCACGCGTGCTCGGCGACCACACGGTCGCCCTCCAGCAGCGCTAGTGAGGCGTCGTCCGCAGCCGTGTCGATTCCGAGGTCGTATCGGTGGCTAACCACGCGCGCCCAGCCCGTCCAGTACCCGGTCGTAGCGGCTCCCCCGGGAGGCGATCGTGATCCGGCGGTGCTTCGGTTCGCCCTCGACCATTTCGAGGGTGACGAGGAGATGCTCCCCCGGAAGCCCCTCCATCCCCCGCTCCGGCCACTCGACAAGGAGGACGCCGTCGCGGGCTTCCTCGATCAGATGAAGGTCGGCCACCTCGGACGGGTCGGTGAGGCGATACAGGTCGGCGTGGTACAGGCGGAGCGGGCCATCGTGGCGGGCCATCAGGACGAACGTAGGGCTGGTGACCGCAGTCTCTACTTTCAGCCCCTGCCCGACCCCCTGCGCGAATGCCGTCTTCCCCGCGCCCAGCGTCCCTTGCAACAGCACCACGTCACCCGCGCGCAGCATCCTGGACAGACGGCGGCCGAGGGCGCGCGTCTGCGCGGCGCCCGTGGTGACGCGGGTCATCCGATTGGCGGTGCTCATTGGTGCCTCATGGGACGAGGTTACGTGCGCCGCTCGCCAGAGTCGCGCGTCTGGTCCCAGCCACGCCGTGGTGGCTCATACACCTCGCCGTCCTCGCCCCAGACGACCACCTCGCCGGGGTGGTCGGGGACGACACGACCGATCAGCGTCACGGGCACCTCCGGCGTATCCAGCCGGACGAGCGCCTCCCGCGGCCCGGTGAGGACGAGCTCGAAGTCCTCCCCGCCCCCGAGCGCAAGGTCGAGCGCCGCCCGCACCCCCAGCGCCGCCACCGCCGCCGGGTGCAGCGGCAGCGATGCCGCCGCCAGTTCGATCCCGACCTCCGAGGCTGCTGCGATGTGGCCAAGGTCCTGGAGCAGTCCGTCGGAGACATCCATCGCGCAGCGCAACCCGGCCGCCGCTGCGTCCTGCCCCAGCGCGACGCGCGCCACTGGCCGGCGGTGAGCCAGCAGCAGCATCTCCACACCGACCTCCACCTCCCGCCCCGCCTCGATCACCGCGAGCCCCGCGGCGGAGGCGCCGGGCGTGCCCGAAACGGCGACGAAGTCGCCCGCGCGCGCGCGCGAACGGCGCAGCAACGGAGCGTCTGCCGTGCCGCCCTCGATCCGGCCGTACGCGGCGATGCTGATCGACGTCGCCGGGCCGCGCACGACGTCGCCGCCCGCGACGCGCACACCGTGGAGGCGGCACGACTCGGCGATGCCCTCGATCAACGCGTCGAGGTCGTCGATGGTGAAGGCCGGCCCGAACGTCGTAGCGATGAGCAGGTATTGCGGGTCGGCGCCCATCGCCGCGAGGTCGCTGGCGTTCGCCGTGACTGCGCGCCAGCCCACGTCGCCGTAAGCCATCGTGTCGGCACGCCAGTGCGTGCCCTCCACGAGCGCGTCGATCGTTGCGACCGTGAGGCCCGGGCCCGTCCGCCACGCGGCCGCATCGTCGCCTGGAGGGACGACGAGATCATGCGCCGCCGCGTCCCCCAGGCGCGCGATGATGCGGTCAATCAGCGTGAATTCGCCGAGACCGCCGACGTCATGACCGGCCATGTCGCTACCGCCCGTCTGCGGCGACTGTACGCGGGATCAGGCCCCCGCGGGTTCCGCCGGGGCGTCCTCGGCGGCATCGCCTCCGTCCGCGCCCGCCTCGTGCGTGCCCTCCGCGATGTCCACGCGCGCCACTGCGGCGACGCGGTCGTCTTCGTCGGCGACACGCATCACCTGGACACCCTGCGTCGCACGACCCTGCTGGCTGATCGAGCCAGCAGAGGTGCGCAGGACGATCCCCTGTTCGGAGACGAGCACCAGTTCTTGCTCCGCGCTGACCATACGCGCGACCGACAGCGCGCCCGTCTTCGGCGTCACTCGGAACGTCTGCACACCCTGCCCGCCGCGGCCCTTGCGCGGGTATTCGTCGATCGGCGTGCGCTTCCCGGCGCCGCGCTCGGAGACGACCAGCAGGTCCTCGCCATCTTCGTCGACGGCCATCGCGATCACGACCGCATTGCCGCGCAGCATCATGCCGCGGACGCCGCCCGAGGTGCGGGAGGCGACGCGCAGGCTGCCGACGGTAAAGCGGATCGCCTGGCCGTCGCTCGACACGAGCAGCGCGTCCGACGTCTCGCGCGCCGGGCGGGCCTCGACCAGCCGGTCGCCCTCTTCAAGGCGCATGGCGATCAGGCCGTTGCGGCGGACTGACTCGAACTCGGCCAGCGGCGTGCGCTTCACCTCGCCCCGCTCGGTCGCCAGCACCATCGAGTCGCGCGAGAAGTCACGGACGGCCACGACGGCCGTCACGCGGTCATCCGGGCCGACATCTACCACGTTCGCGACCGGGATGCCCCGCGCCTCGCGGGAGGCTTCCGGCACCTCGTAGGACTTGAGGGCGTACACCTTGCCACCGGCAGTGAACATCAACAGCTGGTCGTGCGTGTCACACACCAGCAGATGCCGGATGAAGTCCTCTTCGCGCACCGTCTGCCCGCGCTTGCCCCGGCCGCCGCGCGCCTGCCGGCGGTAGACATCGAGGGGCACGCGCTTCGCGTATCCGCGTTCCGAGACGGTCACCACGATCTGCTGGTGGCCGATCAGGTCCTCGTCCGCGATGTCGTCGACCGCGCCGTGGAAGACCTGCGTGCGGCGCGCGTCGCCGTACTTCCTCTTCAGGTCGGCGCAGTCGTCCTTGATCAGCGCATCGATCTTCTCAGGGTGCTCCAGCAGGTCGACGAGGTAGGCGATGAAGGTCATAAGCTCGCCATACTCGTCGAGGATGCGCTGCGCCTCCAACTGGGCGAGGCGCCGCAGCTGCATGTCGAGGACGGCCTGCGCCTGACGGTCGGTGAGGCCCGGCAGTGCCCCCTCGGCGGCGAGCGGGTGCGCCTCGATCAGTCGCGCCGGCAGCACCACCGGCAACGCCATCAGCGCAGCCTTCGCCGCCTCCGCGGAGGCGGATTCCCGGATCGTCTTGATCACGAGGTCCAGCGCGTCGAGGGCCTTCAGCAGGCCTTCGAGGATATGCGCGCGCTCCCGCGCCTTCTCCAAATCGAATTCGGAGCGCCGGCGGATGACCTCGCGACGGTGCGCGATGAACACCTCCAGCGAGCGCTTGAGCGAGAGCGTCTCCGGCTGCCCGTCGACGAGCGCGAGCATGTTCACGGCGAAGCTGCTGCGCAGCGCGGTGTGCTTCAGCAGCTGGTTCTTCACGGCGGCGTATGTCGCTCCGCGGGACAGCTCGATGACCATGCGGATGCCGTGGCGGTCGGATTCGTCGCGCAGGTCGGAGATACCCTCGATCTTCTTGGCGCGGACGAGGTCGGCGATCCGCTCCAGCAGTGTCGCCTTGTTCACCTGATACGGCAGTTCGGTCACGACGATCTGAGAACGCCCGCTGCGCGCCGCCTCTTCGACCTCCATGCGCGCCTGCATCGTCACGCGGCCACGTCCATTGATGTAAGCGTCTCGCACTTCGGCACGGTTGAAGATCATCGCGGCGGTCGGGAAGTCGGGGCCCTGCACCACGGTCAGCAGGTCATCGACCGTGCACTCAGGGTTCTCGAGGACCATGACCACCGCGTCGCAGATCTCGTTCAGGTTGTGCGGCGGGATATTCGTCGCCATGCCGACGGCGATGCCCGAGGAGCCGTTGAGCAGCAGGTTCGGCAGGCGCGCCGGTAGCACCCACGGCTGCGTCAGCGAGTCATCGAAGTTCGGGTAGAAGTCGACGGTGTTCCGGTCGATCTCGACGAGCAGTTCCATCGCAATCGGCGCGAGGCGCGCCTCGGTGTATCGCATCGCCGCGGGCGGGTCGCCGTCGATCGAGCCGAAGTTCCCCTGGCCGCTGACCAGCGGATACCGCATGGAGAAGTCCTGGGCCATCCGGACGAGGGCGTCGTAGATCGCGCTGTCGCCGTGGGGGTGGAACTTCCCCATGACATCGCCCACCATGCGGGCGGCCTTTTTGTAGCCCCCCGTGGCGGTAACGCCCAGCTCCTGCATCCCGAACAGGATCCGCCGCTGGACTGGCTTCAGGCCGTCCCGCGCGTCGGGCAGTGCTCGCGACACGATGACGGACATCGCGTAGTCGAGGTACGACGTGCGCATCTCTTCTTCGACACGTCGAGGCTGCGTTCGGTCGGGCGGTTCCTGGACCATAAGGCGCCCTTCGCGGGGGTCCGACGGGGGAGTCGTGCGGAGGGGTTGTTAGGCCTCAGATTCTACCAGCGACAGGCTTTCCGAACGACCCGTTGAGGGCACCCGATCGGTCCCCTCCCAATCGAAGAACAGCCTCATCCGGAGACGAAGCCCGCGATTCGGAGCACCTCTGAGGGCGGTAGTTGCCGTCCTACCGAGGCATGGCGGCAACTGCCGCCGCCGTCTGGAACGCCGCGTCCGCCAGGATCGCGTTCGCCCGCTCCAGCATCGAGACGTTGCCCTCGGCGACGGCCGTGGCAATGGTGTCCGCGGCCTCGCGAGAGCGCCGGATGGCCAGGAGCAATTGGGCCTGCGCGGCCTGCTGGCCCGGCGGTGGCGTCAGCTTCTGCGCCCGTGCCTCGATATCCCCGAACGCCGACACACGGGCCGTGACCGCCTGTTTCCAGGCGTCCGACAGGGGCGCACCACCGGCAATGGCGTCAGCGAGCCCGCGCTGCGCAACAGCGAGATCGCCCAGAAGGATGCGCGCGTCGGCAGCGTATGTCCCGCCGCTGGCCGCCGTGGCGGACGAGGCTGCGGGGGCCGCGGTCGCGGTGGATTTCGCCGGAGAATCGTCCGACCCGCAGGCCGAATTAAGCGAAGCGATCAGCACTGCGGAAACGAGCAGATGACGGCGCATGAGGGCCCCCTTACGGCGTCGGCGTCGCCGTCGGTGAAACGGTCGTCGTGGGCGTCGGAGTCGGCGTGGCCGCCCCGTCTGCCGTCGTGCCGGCGGACTGGCGCAAGGTCTCGGCGAAGGCTGCCATGATGGCGCGCAATTGCGTCTGGAACTGCTCTCGCTGTTCCGCAGTCAGCGCCTTGGGGTCAACGACGGTGTCGCCGGTGCGCTTTTGCTTCGCATTCCTCGCGAACTCGTCCGTCACGTCCTCGTCCGCTCCGACGGGCGGGAGGCCGCGGGCGGCGCGCATCTAGGCAAACAGATCGCGTACCTGCTGGTTGCGCTCAAAGACCGCCTGTACCACGGTGCGGGCGCGCTCCGAAGCATTGGGGGGCAGCGTGGGTGGCGTCTTCGCACGGTCACGTCCGGTCGTCGGGGTCGCGCTCCCCGTCGGTGTCGCGGACTGGCGGCCCGGGGCGTTCTCGGGCCCGCGTCCGTCCGGGCCCCGGCCGGGAGAGGCGGTCGGTGTGGGTGTGGAAGTTGCCTGCTGGAAAGCCCCGTCCAGAAGCGCACCGCCGCGTGGATCGAGGGCGGCCATAACAGGAGCGGTAAGGGCCAGACCAAGGACGGCAGCCGAAGCAGCTGCCAACACGCGTGCCAAACGAGGGTTCATGATGAGCTACGTGCCATGCGATGCCATCTCTGTCGCACTGCCGCCGGTGCTTGGCGATTCTAACGTCACGGATGTCGAAACGTTCGGTCGGAGAGTTTACGCCCGCCCGTTGTCCGGGAGCGCCGCCAGACGGGCGACATAGGCGGCAGGAAGGCCTACCGTCCGCGCCCCCCGGAGCAACGTCTCCTTAAACGCTTTCGAGGGGAGCGGCGTCCGGGGATCCGGTGCGACGACCTGGTACGAGCGACAGCGCACATGGTCGCCGGCAGGCGTCGTCACCTCCACCGTCACCCGGCGGTAGGCGGAGGGCTCTCGGAACACCCCCTCGTGCTCGTCGAGCGCCTGCGACTCCTCCGGGGACAGCACCCACAGGGCGCCCCAGACCTCGTCCCCGGGCGAGGGCAAGATGTCCGCCACCCCGCCGTGCCAGGTGTTCTTCGACTCGATCGAGAACGCGAGGGCGTGGTCAGCGAGCCGGGCGGGACCGATGAGGCGCGCGTGCGGCGCCGTCTGACGCATCCGGTCAGCGTCCATGCTCGACCCATAGCCGAAGTAGAGAAACGGGGACTCGGGCGTCGCGCGGCCTGCGGCACAGGCGTTCAGAAACGACTCGAACAGCGCCCCTGAGCCGGCGCGCAGCGCCGGGGTCGCCGCCATATCCGAGCGCTCCGGGTGCCACTGCACGCCCAGCGCAAACGGATGATGTGGCGCCTCGATCGCCTCCACCACCTCGAAGCCACCTTCCGAGGTCATACCGGAGGCGACGAGGCCCGGCGCGAGGCGCGCACGCGTCACCGCCTGATGGTGGCGCGAGTTCACGCGCAGGTGAGCCGCCTTCGTGACGCGTGACAGCAGCGTGCCGCCGACCACCTCGACGCCATGCCAGCCGGAATCGATGGTCACGCCGTCAGCCCCGCGGCGGCTCCGGTGCGGCTCTCGTTCATCGAGGTGCTGGTGGAGGGAGCCACCCGAGGCGACATTCATCACCTGCATCCCGCGGCAGATCGCCAGCAGCGGACGCCCATCCGCGAGCGCCGCCCGTACGAGCGTGAACTCGGCCTCGTCGCGGGCGGGAACGAGGTCGCCCAGCCGCTCGTGGGGCGGCTCCCCGTACCGCGCGGGGTCGACATCGGCGCCACCCGTCAGGACGAGCCCGTCGTGGGCAGGGGACACGTCGCCACGCTGATAGAGCGCGACATCGAAGGGGATCGGCTCGCCTCCGGCGGCTCGGACGCGGTCGGCGTAGTTCTCCCAGCGCTCCTCGGAATCATCGGAGCGGGTAATGAGAATGCGGGGCCGCAGAGCGTCAGGCATACGGGCATGGTACCCCGAGGCGGGGGCTACTGGATTCGGATCGACAGGAGGCGGGAAGTGATGGTCGGGGTGCCCGGATTTGAACCGGGGACCTCTTCGTCCCGAACGAAGCGCTCTGCCAAGCTGAGCTACACCCCGAGGACAGGCGGCGAGGCGACCTCGGCTGGCCCGGAGGGCGAGGGTAGCACCGCCCTCCCCGCAAGCGCGAGGAGCGACTCCGGGGTTGCGGGAGAGCGCCGCCCACGTCGCCGCGAATCCGGATGCACGGTTATCATCGATCTTCGGCGGGGGAGGGAAGGCAAGCCACTGTGCCGGTGCTGCTGCGCCGAGGGCTGACGCGCGTGCTGCTTCGCCCCTTGCGCCCGATAACCGTCCGACGTGCCGCCACTGCGCTGGTGCTGGTCGCCGCCCTCGCGGTCGCCGCCCTCGCACCGGACCGGGGTGTCGCACAGCAGGCGCGACTGGCCGAGGAGAACTCCTGGCTACGCGTCCAGAACGTCGGCACGCAGCCGGTCACGCTCGACCTCACCTTCTATCAGCCGAACGGGACGCAGGCCGCGAAGGATGGCTGTCCGAAGGCCGGCGTCTGCGACGCCATCTCCCCCGGCTCTGGCCGCTCCTTCTTCCAGCAGACCCTCGACGCCCTCCCCAGGGGGTACCGCGGTTCCGGCTACCTGGTCGGCGATCAACCGTTCGTCGCGATGCTGGCGCGCGACCTGATCCGGCCGGACGGCACGCTGCAACTGGGCGGTGACTCGCTGCGCCTCGGCTCCGGCGCGGACCGCCACTACCTGCCCTGGGTCACGAACACCGCCTCGCTGGTCTCGCGCATTTCGATCGAGAACACGAGCAAGGACACTCCGGCCTGCGTCCAGATCATGTACTACGCCGTCGGCAGCCTCTCTCCCGCCGCGACCGACCCCACGAGCTCCACCAGCAACTGTCCCAGCGGCGGCGAATACCTCGCGCCGCGAGCCTCGATGCTGCGCGACGAGACATCGATGGCCGCGCCGTTCGGGTTCGATGGGGCCGCCATCGTCCGCACGCAGCCGGCCTCGGGCGGCGTGGCGGCCGGCATCCAGCAGCTCTCGGTCGCGGTGGACACGCGCGACCGCGTCCGTGCCGGTCTATCGACGTACCGCGCACTGTCCTCCGACGAGGCAAGCCGCGTGGTGCTCCTGCCGATGGTCGACCGGGCGACGTCCGAGGCCGGTGCCTCGTACACGACTCGATTCCGCATGTTCAGTGCCACGCCCGGCGCACCGAACGAGGTCACCCTCCGCTTTGAGGGGCGAGATGGCAGCGGCGCGCAGATCTCCATCGAAAGCAAGGTGACCGTCTTCGGCTCGATGACCTGCGACCAGTCGCAGCCCACGACCCTCGGATGTCTCCCGGCGGACCGCGCGCTGCCCTCGTCGTTCACGGGGAGCGTCCGCATCCAGTCGGTCGAGCCGATCACCGTCATCGTCCAGCGTCTCTCGTCGACTGGTTCGCTCTCCGACTACCGGGGCTTCACCCCATCGGAGTCGTCGCGCCAGGTGGTCCTGCCGGTGATCAACAAGAACTACGGCCCGTTCGGGGGGCGCAGCGGCTGGAACTCATCGTTCCGGGTCGCCTCGTTCGACGGTTCCACGACCTACGCCTACATCGTCTACTACTCGAAGCAGTTCCCCCGCGGGCTGTTCCCGGACACCTCCGTCCCGGTGGAGGGTTCACGCACGTTCCATCCGCGGGACGAGCGCTCATTGCCGGACAACTGGGTGGGGAGCGTCGTCATCGTCTCGGATCGACCCATCGTCGTGGTCGCCGACCTCCGGAGCGACGTCTTCGAGGGCGACCCTGAAATGCTCTACAACGGCGTCTCGCTTGATTAGATATGGCGGCCGCCCGGCATCCTATCGAGGCAGTGGCGGCGGGCGGCGCAACGGGCCGCCCGCCACCACGCTGACCGTCGCCCAGGTGCTCGACCGCTACACCGCTGGACCCCGGACAGGTGTGTTCACAGACGGCTCCTGTTCGGGCAACCCGGGGCCGGGAGGCTGGGGCGTCGTCTACGTGATGGACGGCGACATCCTGGCACAGGACCACGGGCACGAGCCGCACACGACGAACAACCGCATGGAGTTCACGGCGATGATCGTCGCCCTCAACATGCTCGGGCCGGAGGAGCCGATGGACGTGTACACGGACTCACAGCTCGTCGTGAACACGCTCACGCAGTGGGCTGCCGGCTGGGAACGCAACGGCTGGAAGCGCCGTGACGGGGAAGTGAAGAACCTCGAGATGGTGCAGGAGGCGTGGCGTCTCGTACGGGAACGTCCGCTCGTGCGGCTCCAGTGGATCAAGGCGCACGACGGCTCGCTCTGGAACGAGTACGCCGACTCGCTCGCGACCGCCTACATGCGCAACGAGGTCTAGTCCTCGCGCTTAGTCCGGCAGCCGCGTCGTCTGGAGCGCCGCCAGGCGCCAGCCGCTGCCGTCCGGAACCGCCGTCGAGGTGAACCGGATGTTGAGGACGCTCGGCGCATCCACCCGCCCCACGGTGAGCGCGGCAGTCCCGGTGAGGATCGTGCAGCCCGCGTACGCTCGCTCTTCCATCTCCCCGATGTCCCAGCCGTGATAACGGCGTCCGGCGGCGAACGCATCAATCACCTGCTGCTTCGTCTCGAAGTTTGAGTTGCTGTGGACGTAGGTAAACCCGTCGGTCACGAGCGTCCCCCACGTCGCCATGTCGGCGGCGACGTTCGCGCGCGCCCATGCCTTCAGCGTCTCGCTCGGTGTCGTGCCAGCCATCGTTGCCCCCACCCCGCTATGCCTGCTCGAACCCCATCCCGCCGAGGCCGAAGACGGAGAAGCCGGGACGCTGCGGCCCGCCGAGACGATCGGGGGCCAGGCCTGGACTGGTGTCAGCCTCCATCGCCTTCAGGATCGCCCACTTCGAGAGCCCCTGCACGCCGGGGATCTGCTCCATCTCCTCCAGCGTGAAGAAGCCAGCACCCATCACCTCGGAGTCCGCATCCGACGGCTCACCGGAAAGGTAGTCAAGCCGGAACACGAGGTAGATATTCGTTGCCGGGCCGCCGATGGACCCTCCGACGGAATGGCGGAACCCGACGACGTCGCGCACCTTCGCGATCACCCCGGACTCTTCGCGGACCTCGCGTTCGACGGCCTCGAGGATCGGCTCGTCGGCCTCGACGTACCCTCCGGGGATCTGCCACGACCCGCGGAACGGCTCAATGCCACGCTGGATGATCAACGCCTTGTCGTCGCGGATCACGACGCCCGCGCAGCCGATGGAGAAGTTCCCAAAGTGGATGAAGCCACAGTCCTCGTCGGCACAGGCGATCCGTTCACGGCCGCCTTCCATCTTCATGGTCAATGGCATCGAACAGTTCGGGCAGTAGCGCCACGGTCCCGGCATCCTCAACCCCCTCACGCACGGGCGGTTACAGCCGTCCCGCGTTGAACTCGATGACCCCCCGCGCGATGTTCAGGCGTAGGATGTCGCTGGCACCACCGGCCAGGCGCATGGAGCGTACTCGACGGTAGAGTCGCTCCAGGGGATGGCCCACGATCAGCGCCTGTCCGCCCACCAGTTGCACCGCGCCGTCCACCACGCGGCCAGCGACCTCCGTGCAGAAGACCTTTGCGGCGGCCGCCTCGTTGATCGCGTCGTCGCCCGTATCGAGCAGGCGCGCCGTCCGGTAGAGCATCGCCCGCGCGGCGTACGTCTCGATCCGCAGGTCGCTGTAACGGAGTCGCACGCCTTCGCGGTCGCCGAGGCGGCCGCCAGCGCGGTGCCCCTGGGTGATATGTCGCGTGACGTACTCGACCGTCCACAGCGCGATACCGCACGCGGATGCCGCGGACTCCACACGCTCCTCGTTGATGTTCACCATGGCGCGAGGGATGCCTTCGCCCACCGCACCCAGGACATTCGACTGAGGCACCCGCGCCGCGTTAAAGCGCAGCTCAACGTGCCCGCCACCGTCGATGCTCTCGAACGAACGCTCGATGGTCACGCCCGGTGTCCCGCGGTCGACGAAGAGCATCGCCGGACCACCGGGGCCGGATGCGTCCTCTTCAACATTCACGAGCACCTGGTAGAAGTCGGCCGTCGCGCCACCGGAGACGAACACCTTGCGGCCGGTGACGATGAACGCGCCGCCGTCACGCTTCGCCCACGTCGCGCGGTCGGAGGCGCCGGGCCCGCTCGGTTCGGTAAAGGCGAACGCACCCTGGGCCTCGCCACGCATCACCGGTTCGAGGTAGCGAGTGCGAAGGTCCCCCTCCGCGCGTGCCAGCATCCCGGGGCCAGGGCCAAACACGTAACGCGCCAGACTGCTGTTTCCAGCGGCCAGTGTTTCCCGTGCGACCACCATCGCCAGCGGCCCCGCCTCGCTGCCACCGAACGCGCGTGGCTGCGTCATCCCAAACAGACCGATCTCCTTTGAACGCGCACGGACACGCTGTCGGACATCGGCGGGCGCAGGAGCGTCTGGGGCAATGCCCTGCTCGATCGGGCGAAGATCCTCGTCGATGAACGCACTGACGCGATCACGCAAAGTGACGAGGTCGGGAGGCAGACTCTCAGGCACGTACGCTCCTCGCACCCACGGCGTCTAACAGGGACGCCGGGCGCGAGGCTACACCACCAGCAACCCTCACCGGGAGAGGCCGGTTACCCCTTGTCCTGGCGGCGGGCCTCGTCATCGGACGGGTGAACGTGGTGCTGCGGCTTCATCCCTGGCTGGTCACCGGTTGAGCGCCTGGACGGCGGCCCGGCACGACGCGTCGGCTCGACCCTGATCGGACCGCCTGGCGCCCGGTCAGGGAGCGCAAAGGGAAGCATCCGGGTGGCGTCCCCGATCCGCCTCACGATGCCCTGACCCACCCAGCGGAACATGCTCATCGTGCCCTCCTGCCTCGCCCGCCGCCAGGAGGCGCCGGACGACCTCCACGATAACGAGCGAGGACGACGACCGTCAGGTCGGACGTCCCTCCGGCGGCGGGACGTTTGGGGGTTCCTCTGGGGCCTGCCCGTCAGCGGCGGGCGGGAAGCCCTTCCGCAATTCGCTCCACCAAGGCGAAGACATCGTCCGCCGCGTCCACGTTCAGTAGCTGCCCCTCGGACGGCCGCGGCGGCTCGAACTGCTCCACCTGCCGCCGGTATACCTCGGGCGTGGCGTCCGAGGTCGTCAACGTCCCCGCCTGGCGCTGCTCGATCCGCGCCAGCGCCGCGTCGTCGCTCAGCGTGAGGGCCACGAGGAGCACCGGCACGCCCGCGGAGCGTGCGATGGCGACAGCGGCGACGCGGTCCTCCGTGCGGCTGTGCGTGGCGTCCAGGACCACGGGGTGGCCCGCCGCCAGATGGGACGCAGCCCGGTGGCGCATCTCCTCGTACGTCCGTTGAGTCACTTCCAGCGAATACAGGCCGGCGCGGTACGCCTCCGGCACCCGCGTGTGCGGGTCGACCCCGGAAAGGCTTTTGCGCACGGCGTCCGACGAGATCATCACCGCCCCGATCCGCGAGGCAAGCGCGCCGCCGATCGTCGACTTCCCGGTACCGGACGGGCCGCAGAGGACGACGAGACACGGTGCCGCCCGCCGTTCCGCGTACGACGAGGCCAGGCGGAAGTAGCGCGCTGCGGAATCGGCCAGGGCGGCGCGCTGCTCCGCCGGCACCTCCGCCGCGTGCGCGCCGATCGATTCCACCTTGCCGCGGACGAAGGCACGGAACGCGCGGTGCAGCGGCTGGAGCAGCGGCAGCGTCTCGTCCTGCGTAGAGGCGAGGTAGCGACCCACCAGTTCGTCCGCGAGCGTCCGGTCGCCCTGCGCCTCCAGGTCCATCGCGAGGAACGCAAGGTCGTACCCCACGTCCTGGTAGCGGAACTGGAACCACTCGCTGAACTCGATGCAGTCCACGATCACGATGTCGGAGACGCGCGGGCCCAGCACGTACACATGCTTCGCCTGCAGGTCGCCATGGCCCTCGACCACCCGCCCCGCAGCGAGCCGCTCGTCGAAGACGGCCGCTTCTCGATCCAGCGTCTCGGCGACGAACGCGCGCAACGCGCCGGCATCGTCCTCGCGCCAGGTCGAGCCGACGAACCCCGCTGCCTCGCCGGACTCACGCGTCCACCACGCACGCACGCCCGCCGCTCCGGCGAACGCCGGGTCGGGCGTCGCACTTCGCGCCGCATCGTGGAACGGGACGAGGCGCGCGACGAGCCGCCCGGCGATGTCGTACGGCGCGCGCCCCTCGCGCACCAGCACATCCAGCGTTGCCCCCTCCGGCAACCGCCGCATCTTCACCGCCCACTCGACGACCTCACCGTCGGACGGCGAGACGTCGGTGGCTATCGAGCCGTCGGGACGCCGCACCACCGCCACGACATCGAGGTAGACATCCGGTGCGAGGCGGCGGTTCAGCGTGACCTCGTTGCGGCAGAATTGTTCCCGTGTCGCCAGGTCCAGCTGCTGGACGAACCCGAAATCCACCGGCTTCTTCGTCTTGTAGACCAGGTCGCCCGCCAGGAAGACGTACGAGAGGTGCGTCTGCACCAGCGTAACTTCGGAGGGCCGGTGCGGAAACGCCTCCGGGCGCAGCAGCGCGCGGACGTACTCGGGCAGAGCGGCGAGTTCCTCGGGTGTCACGATGCGACGGTACGAGCGCACGCACGCGATGGCAACGCGCCCCGGAACGCGGGCGGCCTCGGTGGTACGCTCCGGCCGAGGTGTTTGGAGTGGCTGGTGGCGGAGCCGGAGCAGCAGTTCTACGAGTCGCAGCGACTGCGGCTGTCCTACTGGGCATGGGGTGCCGCGGACGCACCGCCGCTCATCCTGATGCACGGCGGCCGCGACCACGCACGCAGCTGGGACCGCATCGCCGAGCCGTTCGCAGACGGGTACCGCGTTGTCGCATGCGACCTGCGCGGTCACGGCGACTCGGAGTGGGCCACCGGCAGTCTCTACGGCATCACCGAGCACATGCTGGACCTGCTCGCGCTGATCGACGTCGTCGGCGGCCCGGTGCGCGTCATCTCCCACTCCTTCGGCGGCGAGATCACCCTGCTCACGGCGGGGCTCTTCCCGGAGAAATTTGACCGCATCGTCTCGATCGAGGGCGCGGGCGCGCGGCTGGAGGACAACCCGCGCCCGCTGGCGCCCCAGCGCTTCCGCTGGTGGGCGAGCGACCTTCGCTCCTGGGAACACCAGACGCCGCGCGTCTTCCCGACCTTCGAGGACACCGTCGCCCGCGTGCGCGCGGCCAACCGCTCGCTGACGCTGGAACTGGCAGAACACCTCGCCCGCTGGGGCACGCGCAAGGTCGACGGCGGCTACATGTGGAAGTTCGACCAGTGGGTGCGGTCCCGCCCTCTGCCGGAACTCACCCGCGAGGACCTGGCTGCCGCTTGGCGGGAAGTCCGCGCGCCCGTCCTGCACCTGATCGGTGGCAGTTCGCACCCGCACCAGAGCAAGATCAACAACCGCCCGCTGGACGAGTATTTCCCCGACTCACGCACTGTCACCATTCCGAACGCTGGTCACTGGGTCCATCACAACCAGACCGCCCAGACGGTCGACGCCGTCCGCGCCTTCTTCGGCCCTCCACCATCTCGGACAACACGCTCGTAGGCACCCCCGACCCGGGGGATCAGTGACGCCCCGTACAAAGGCGGCACCCGCTGTGCCTACAATGGATATGTGTCCGGGTGTGGCTTCTCGGACGCCACCGAATGGAGGCCTGCACGTGGCCGAAATCCCTGCTCCGGCACCCTCGATCTCAGCACGCGAGTGGGTAGACCTGCTCTTCGACGAAGGCTCGTTCTCGGAGGAGTTCGCCGGCATCGGCACGCCCGACCCGCTTCACTTCGAGGATTCGAGGCCGTACGTCGAGCGGGTGAAGGAAGCCCGCGAGCAGTCGGGCGGCAAAGAGGCCGTGCTCACCGGCGCAGCGCACATCGGCGGCCTCCCGGTCGTCGTCGCCGTCTCCGACTTCCGCTTCATCGGTGGCTCCATGGGGTACGCCGTCGGCGAACGCGTGGCGCATGCGATGGAACGCGCCCGCGAGGCGAAGACCCCGTTCCTCGCCGTGACCTGCTCCGGGGGCGCCCGCATGCAGGAGGGCATGGTCGCCCTCCTGCAGATGGCGAAGACCGCCGCCGCCGCGCAGCGGCTGCACGAGGCCGGCGTGCCGATGGTGACTCTGCTCGCGAACCCCACCACCGGTGGCGTATTCGCTTCCTACGGCACCCAGGGCGACATCCTGGTCGCCGAGGCGGGTGCGCTCATCGGCTTCGCGGGCCCGCGCGTCCGCGCCGTCCACGACACTGGCGAGGAGCGCGAGACGCTGTACGCCGAAGACCTCTATGAGCGTGGCCTGGTCGACCTTGTCGCACCGCGCGAGGGGCTGCGCCACGCGCTCATCACCGCCCTTGACCTGCTGCGCCCGACCAGTCCGCCAGACCTCGATACGCTCCCGAACGTGGTGGAGGCGCGCAACCTAGAACGCGGCTGGGCCACAGTCGCGCGGGCCCGCCACGAGGGGCGCCCACGCGCCCTGCATTACATCCAGGCGCTGGCCACTGACTTCTTCCCGCTCCGCGGTGACCGGAGCGGCGTGGACGACCCCGCGCTCGTCGGCGGCCTCGGCCGCATCGGTGACACGAACGTGGTGTTGATCGGCCAGGAGCGCGGCGACCTCTCGATCGAGGGCGAGCGGCATGACGGACGGGTCTCGCCCGCCGGCTATCGCAAGGCGAAGCGGCTGATGCTGCTCGCGGAGCGACTGCGCCTGCCATTGGTCACTTTTGTCGACACCCCGGGTGCGCACGATGGCATTGCCGACGAGGAAGCGGGCCTCGCGGGCACGATCTCGGACTGCCTCGCGACGATGGCGTCGCTCACCACGCCGACCGTCGCCGTCGTGATCGGCGAAGGCGGGTCCGGCGGAGCGCTGGCGCTCACCTGGGCCGACCGCGTACTCATGCAGCAAAATGCGATGTACGCGATCACGTCGCCGGAGGGTGCCGCCGCGATCCTCTACCGCGACCGCTCCCGTGCACCGGAGGTCGCCGAGGCGTTGGGCGTCGCGGCAGCGGACCTCCTCACGCTCGGCGTCGTGGACAGCCTGATCGCGGAGCCCCCGGGTGGCGCGCACACGGATCCGACGGCGGCGGTCCGCCTCATGCGCCCCGCCGTACGCCGTGCGCTTGCCGAGGCGATGCGGGGCAAGGGCAGCCAGCGCCGTCAGCGCCGCGAGGCGCGTCTGAACAGCATCGGCGTCCCACTAGGCGGCCCGTTCCACGCGCTCCGCAACCTCGGCGAGGTCATCGGCGAATCGCTCCCCCGCCTCGACGAGGCACGCGAGGCGGCTGTCGGGCAGGCTGCAAAGGCCGCCAGCGCCGCCGGCGCGGTCGTCGAACGGTTACGCCATCGGAATGATCGGGACGAACGCCCGACCGGCGTCGCGGCCGCAGACGGGCCAGACGCCTAGCCCGCCGCCATCGTCTCCGTGCCACCCTCGGAAGCGTCTGTCCGGTACCGGCGCAACGACGGCACGCGGGCGGCCATCAGCGCGACGATGGCGATGCATCCCGCGCCGCCGGAGACCACCGCGAACGTCGCACCGGCCACCGCCGCGACCAGGCCGGACTCCACCATCCCCAGCTGGTTGGACGCGGAGATGAACACAGCGTTCACGGCGGTCACGCGCCCGCGCAGTGCGTCAGGCGTCGCCAGCTGGATCGTCGTCTGGCGCATCACAACGCTCACCTGGTCGGACATTCCGACCAGCGCGTACGCCACCACCGCCACTGGGAACGACCGCGACAGGCCGAAGGCGATCGTGGCGAGACCAAACGCCGCCACCGAGGCGAGCAGCACCCGGCCGGTCTGGCGGACCGGTGGAAGCCAGATCATCACCCCGGACATCAGCAGCGCGCCGACCTCCAGCGAGCCTGAGAGGACGCCGTACCCCACCGCGCCGACGTGGAGAATGTCGGTCGCATACACCGGCAGCAGCGCCTTCGCGCCGCCCAGGATCACCGCGAACATGTCGAGCGTCATCGCGCCCAGGAGCACAGGACGGTGCCGGACGAAGGAGACGCCCTCCCGAATCATCTCCCACGTCACCCGCCCGCGGGCCGTGGATGGCGCAACACCGCGGACAAACAACATCGAAACCACGGCGACCAACGTGCACCCCGCCGACGCGAGATACGCCGCACCCTCGCCGCTCCAGCCGATCAGGAAACCGGCCATGGTGGGGCCGGTGACGAACGAGAGCGACTGCACGGTGGAGTTCACCGTGATCGCGTTCGTGAAGGCCTCGCGCGGGACGATCTGCGGCAGCAACGCCTGGCGCGCCGGGTTCTCGAACGATGACGCGAGGCCGGACACCAGCACCACGGCGTAGAGGAGCAACAGGGACACCTCGCCACTCGCGATCGCAGCGATGACGACCAGCGTCGCGAGAAGCGGTGCGGCCTGCGCCAGCAGGATGATCCGACGCCGGTCGTACACGTCGGCCGCCGCGCCGCCGATCAGGCTGACGCCGAGCGCCGGCACGAACCGCACGAGGCCAATCATGCCCAGCTGGAGGGTCGACCCTGAAATCTCGTACACCTGCCAAGCGATGACCGCTTGGACAATCGTCATCGCCGCTCCGCTCGTCGCGCGAGAGATCACGTATGCGCGAAACGCCGGCAGGCGCATCGCCGCGCCAGGATCATGGCGAAGGACAGACGACATGGTCTGGACTACCCCGCCTCTTCCGAATGCGATTCGGCGTAGGTCGCAATCAGAGGGGCGAACAGATTGGCGTAGAGCCAGACCTCGGCGAGCTGAGAGCCCTCCACGCCGAGGCCAAGCGCGATCGGAATGCTGACCGTCTTTCCGGTCGGCGCGAAGCCGCGGAGACTGCCCGTGTGTGTCCCGTTCATGACGAATTGGACGACTGAACGGTCGCCCTCGGCGAGGAAGCCCTCGAGTGTCAGTGCAACGTCCGGGAACGCCTCGTACATCTCGCGGGCGGCGGCGGCGGCAAACTCGATCCCGCCACTCTCGCCATTCGCCAGATGAATCACGAAGCCCGAACCCGCATGGGTCCGGACGGCTGACGCCAGGTCGCCTGTGACTCTGGCTTCCTGCAGCATCTGGAGGACGACCGCACGGGTCGCTTCGGTACTCACCCGTCCACTATGCCGGAAACAGCGCTACCTGACATGCTCGGGGGCGAGTCAGGTAGCGGCATCAGCGTGTCCACCAGAGGCGCGTAGAGATTTGCGTAATACCAGATCTCCGCGATGAGGCCCGCCTCCACCCTGGCGATCAGACAGATGGGCAGGTGGACGACCTTCCCGGTCGGGAGGAAGCCCCGGAATGGCCCGGTGTGGGTGCCTTCCATCGTGAACTGCGCCGCCGCACGGTCGTCGAGACTCTCGAACGTCAGCGTCAGGTCCGGGAACGCCGCATAACCCTCATCCAGGAACGCGACGGCACCCTGCCCCTGGCCCACCTCGCCGTTCGGCATATGCACCACGATCGACGGTGAGACGTGCTGCCGGATCGCCGTCGACAAATCGCCGGCCACCGCCGCCGACTGCAACACCCTCGCCAGCGCCGCGCGTGTCTCCGTCGCCGTCAACCGATCGCCTCGCATCGCCGCGCCGGCTCGTGAAGGGAGGCCGGGATCAGGACGTCAGGCATCCCGCCAGGACTACCCGACGAGGCGCCGGTAGATCTCGTACCGCTTCTTCGGGTCGCGCTCGTGCACGCTCACACCGTGGAGCGTGAAGCCGGCCTCTCGCGCCTCTTCGAGTGCGTCGACGCACTCGTCCACCGAGCCGACGGTGCTCAGGTCCTCCACCAGGTCACGCGGGAGCGCGGCAGCGCCGGCGGCGGAACCGCCGTCCGCCCACGCGCGTCGCACCGCGTTCGCCTCGTCGGCGTACCCCATGCGGGAAAAGTGCTCATAGTAGAAGTCGCCCATGCGCGCAATATAGAACGCTGCGTTACCCGCCTCGGCCGCCTTTACCGCCTCGCGGTTCTCCGAGACGACCACGGCACTGGGGTTCCGCACGTCCACCTCAGAGCGCTGGCGGCCGGCTGCATCCACCATCGAGTAGAACGCGTCGAGCTGCGGCTTCCACTGCGGCTTCGGCAGGAAGATCGGGATCCAGCCGTCCGCCAGCCGCGCGGTCTGCTGCAGACTCTTCGGTGTGATCGAAGCGATGTGGATCGGGATGTGCGGACGTACCGGCTTGAAGCGCAGGGTGAACCCGCGCTCCAGCTTGAAGATCTTGCCGTTGTAGTTCAGCGGCTGCTCGGCCATGATCATGTTGATGATCTCGATGTACTCGCGAGTCCGCTGCAGCGGCCGGTCGAACGGCATCCCGTGGAAGTGCTCGATGACATTCGGCCCCGAGGAACCGAGGCCGATCAACATGCGACCGCCTGAGAGTTCGTCCAGCGTCGCGAAATGCTGCGCCAGCGCCGCCGGCGTCCGCGAGAAGATGTTGACGATTGACGTGCCGAGTTTGATGCGAGACGTCTCCCGCGCCAGCACTGCGAGCAGCGTGAGCGCGTCCCGTCCCCATGCCTCCGCGATCGAGAGCAGTTCGACCCCGGCGTCGTCGGCGACTTTCGCCTGTTCGATCACCTCGTTGAGGTCGAACGCGCCCTGCCAGTTCACGCCAATCGAGAGTCGCCGCATCGCCTTACCCCCCAGCCGGCGGCACGCGCCGCTCTGATCCCGACGCCATGGCGCGCCCAGGTGCCCGTAGTGTACGCGCGCAAGCTCGCAGGGGATTTCCCGGCGAGGACTAATCAGCGGCGGGGGCTGCCCCGGAATCCGTCTCCAGAGAAGCAGAGCGGAGAGGGGTACGAGGGCGGTAGAGGTCCAACCGCTCTTCGTGGAGGCGGTCACCGAACTCGGCACGGATCGCGTCGAACTCGGCCATGTCCCACTCGGAGACGAATGTGATCGCTTTGCCCTCCCGGCCGGCGCGGCCGGTCCGGCCGATCCGGTGGACGTACTCCTCGGGGTTCTGGGGGACGTCGAAATTGAGGACGTGGGTGATCTCCGGGATGTCCAGCCCGCGCGCCGCCACATTCGTCGCCACGAGGACGTCGAGCGCACCCGAGCGGAAGTCGGCGATGACGTGGTCACGGTGGCGCTGGTCCATGTCGCCATGCAACGCACCGACGCGGACACCCATGCGCGAGAGGTTCGCCTCCAGCATATCTACCGCGCGCTTCGTCTTGCAGAAGACCAGCGTGCGCCCCTTCAGCTCGCGCTCGATCAGCTCGCGCAGACCCGCCGCTTTGTCGCGATGGGCGACCTCGAAGTAGATCTGCTCGATCGACTCCACCGGCGTCGACTCCGCGTCGACCGCGACCTGCTGAGTGTCGGACATGAACTGCCAGATCAACCGCCGGATGCTCCCGGGCATCGTCGCGGAGAACAGCGCGGTCTGGCGTCGCTTCGGAGTGCGGCTCAGGATGCGGCGAATGTCCGGCAGGAAGCCGATGTCCAGCATCTGGTCGGCCTCGTCGAGCACGGCATACGTCACCAGGCGGAGCGAGAGGGTGCCGCGCTGCAGGTGGTCGATGATCCGTCCGGGCGTCCCCACGACGATCTGCGGGCGGCGTTCCAGGGCCTGGAGGTCGTTCCGGATCGCGTGCCCGCCCAGCAGGCCGATCGCCTGCATGCCGCGCGGGGCGGCCAGCAGCTGGAGCACCTCAAGGACCTGCTGCGCGAGTTCACGCGTCGGCACCAGCACGATGCCCTGCACTTCGCCGAGGTCGGCGTCCAGTTTCTCTACCATCGGCACGCCGAACGCGACGGTCTTGCCCGAACCGGTCTTCGCGATGCCCACCACGTCGCGGCCACCCATGAGGGCAGGGATCGCCTGCTCCTGGATCGGCGTCGGGGTCTGGAATCCGAACGAGGCCAGCGCCGGAAGCGTCCGCTCCGTGGCGCCCAGCCCGACAAACGCCTGCGGGTACGTTGACGGGTCGGCGGTGGCCGTCGCAGGCCGTGCCCGACGTGTGGCCGTTCGCGCCTCAGGCGCCTGCGCGGGAGCCGCCTCGGACGCGGCAGTCGCCTCCGCACGGACCGATGTGGCGTCGGCGCTTCGTGTCCGAGTGCTGCGCCTTCGTTCAACACGCGGCCGGTCATCTTCATCAGGTACACGACCACGCTCTGGCGTCACGGCAATGCGCTCGATCTCCGGCGCCGCTGCCTGATGTGGCACGACATGGACACTCGCATCGACCGTGGCGGGCGCCAGCGTCTCGATCGCGTCGAACTCGCTCACTGCAGGTGCGCCTTCTTCGAGGCCCACCGCACTCGTGATCTCGTCAACGGCGGCATCGATTTCGTCCGTCGCGCCGTCGAACGAGACGCCGTCAGCACTGCGGCGGCGGTTACGCCCGCCACGGCGTCCACGACGGCGACGTTTCTGCGCACCTTCGCCTTCGCCGGCCGGCGAAGTGCCATCGGCTTCTGCCGGCGCCAGCGCAGCCTCGGTGATCGCCTCTACCTCGAGGGCGATCGCCTGCGGGTCGACCGCTGGCACCAGGTCGGGGTCCACTGCCACACCTTGCGGCGTGACTAGGGCAAAGGGGTCGTGCACGCCGAGGGCGACAGCGACCGCATACGGACGCGGCAGGTAGGCCTCGTACGGCTGCAGCGGAATGTCGTGTTCGATCCACCCACCGAGGCTCCGCGGCCCCGCGAGCAGCACGCGCTCATCCTCGCGGATGACCTGTGGACGACGACGGCGCCCCGGGAAGATCGTCCGGTCGCCTCCCTCGGGCGGCGACCGAAACGCAACGTCTTCCGGGAGGGGCGGCTCGTGCTGCTGGTCGCGAGATCGGACCACGCGACGGTTACCGCGGCGGCCACGGTCGCCGTCGCGGGCGTCGTCACCGTCCACCCGACGACCCCACCCGTACGAGCGCGTCTCCGCGGGTGCGACGACCGGGGCGGGCGTGCCCGCCGGGCGGCGACGCGCGATCACGATGGAACGCGAGGCCAAGGCGGTGGCCGGGCGCGTAGCCGGTCGGGCGGCGGGTGGGGTGGAAGCGGCTACCGGATCGGCTGCCTCGTCTTCGGAGTGTTTGCGACGATTGCGACCGCCTCGACGACCGCGACGGCGACGTGGCGAGCCATCATCGCCGTCGGCATCATCGCCGTCGTCAGCACGAGGCGCCGTGTCAGGGCGGTCATCGCCGCCTAGATCGTACTGGGCGGGCGGAGGAGGGGCGGAGGCGGCTGAATCACCGTCCTCGGGCGTGGCGCCGAGAACCTTCTTAAGCAGGCTGCGGAAAGCTGGAGTCACATGGTTCCTTCGGATTGGAGGTCCCGCGCGCGTCTTCGCGCTGCGCGGTGTGGTCTGTCCCGGTTGCGGGAGGCCGGCGCCATGCGGCGCCCTCGGCGTGTGTTGCCCCCATCCTAGCAGCGCCCGCCCCGGAACGCGACCTCGGGCCTACCCCACCTTCCCGCTAGGCACGCCATGGCACATGCGTACAGAAAGGCCCCGGAGGGTGCCGGAACCTCTCTGTAAAGGCCCAGTGCAAAAGAATTACTTGCCGGCGCGCCTTGGTGGTTCCCACCTGTCAGCCGGCCCGAGATCGTCCAGACGATGGCCCCACCGGCGTTCCGGATGGGAATCATGACCGGTCGTTCATCCCCGACTCACAGGCAAAGACAAGGGCTCAGTTCGAACGGACGCTTCAGCTCATCGCGGAGTAGAACGCCCCGCCTGTGCATCCCTGGCAGACCGGGCGGCCAGATTCGAGGTGCTGGCGGCCATTGAGGACCTCCTCCCCGCAGCGGTCGCAGTCGACCCGCAAGCCCTTCCGACCGAGCAACGCGGCGAGGTCGACGCGCAGGCTCACCGGGCGGATGCGGAGGAGATCCGCATCCGGCATCGCCTGGTAACCCTCCAGCTGCTGGTAGTACCGCCGAGACTCGTCCGGCGCGTACGCCGACGCAGCCTCACGCACGCCAGGCGCAGGGGATATGCGGACCGCGGCACCCGACTCGATGTGCACCGCGACGATCGCGACTCGGCCGTAGTCCATCAGTCGCATGTTCCGGTGCCCCATGGAACAGCCGGTGGCCGCCTCCACACCGTCCGCGAAACAGCCGTCCGTCTCTGCGAAGATGTAGAGTGCCTTCCCGGACGCACGCGGATCGACGCCGAGCGCCTCCGCGGCCGCGAGTCCCATGCGCACACCGAGGACCTGCCGAGGACAGAGGCGTTCATGCCGTTGTGCAGAGCGCGCATAGACACCCGTCAGCCACTCCGCATCACTCTGCGTGGTCGAAGGAGCGGCGGCCGGGCCGGCCGTACGTTGCACGGTGACCATCACATCCTCCTCGGAGACCTCTAATCCTCGACCGGGTCAAGCGGTTCGAGCTCGTCCTCGGCGGCGGCGCTCGCGAACGGACAGGCGACAGGTTCTTCGTTGCCGACCATCCGCTGAGTGAGACGCAGCGGCTTCGTGCCAAAGCGGCGGAGCTCGTCCTCCACGAACCGGACGCACAGCGAGGCGACGGCGCCAAAGAACGGGGCCGCGCTGTTCATGCCGGCTTCCATCGCCGTGTGGTCCGTGACGTCCTTGCAGACCGCCTTCTCCCACCGCCCGAGGTGGTCGTGCAGGAACGCACGTTCGGCGTCCACCGTCACCTGCCGGCGATGCCTCCAATTGCGCGCCGCGGCGTACGCCTCTTTCCGCGCCAGGAACGACATGAACTCGAGCTCCGTGCCAAGGAAGTCCTGCAACGTGGGCCGCATCGTGGACACGGACATCCCGAAGGCGGTGTAGAAGCCGGCGATGTCCGCCAGCTGGCGCGCCTTCGCGAACGGGTCCGGCTCGTACTCGGTCTCATACGGTGAACAGAACGTCGAATGCTCGAACAGATGGTTGTGCTCCATGGCGAGCACGTCCGTCGAAGACGCGGCCAACGCGTCGCGCATGCGCATCAGGTCGTCGGCGTAACCAGCCTCGGCGACCTCAGGCAATTCAAGCAGGTCGGCGATGGCGTCTTCGAGCCGCTCACCGAGATGAGGTGTGGGGTAGGCGAAACTGAGCGCGAGCGTCTCGTACAGCGCAGAGCGGAAGATGGCGGCCTGCAGGGGAAGCGACTGCGTTGCGGTGGTCATGCGACGGCCTCCACTTCCATCGGCACCCAGAGGGCGTACTGCTTGCGAGAGCCGCGTTGATCCTCACCGCCGTCCCAGACGGCGAAGGCGATCTGGCGGGTCTGCCCAGGCGTCACCTGCGCCTTGTTGGCGCCGTTCCCCTTCATCGGCATTGCGATCACGACGCGCCAGCGGTTGCGATCGTGGATGCCCTTCCCCACAGCCTCCTGCTCTTTGTGTGTCGTGAGCGTCCCAAACCCGACGGCGACCATCTCTTCCACCGGAGACTTCTTGTCCCGCTGTGAGAGCGGGTTTCCGACCGCCCAGCCGGGGTACCAGCTCTTCGCCTGGTCGACCGGCATCAGTTGCTCCGGACGCACGTCGTTGTAGATGTTCGGCCAGATGTCCTTCGAGGTTTTCTGACCGCTGTCCAGGTCCGACTGCCAGGAGGCCTTCCACTGCAGGATATGCACGGGGTTGTCCACCGCCCCCATGGTCACCCCGGTCGCCGCCTCCTTCGCGAAATCTGCCGCCAGTTGCACTGCGACCGCGTCGTTGAACCGTGCGAGGCCGCTCAATTCGTCTTTCGAGTTGTCCGCCCACTCGAGGTGAAAGGCGATCTGCGTGCCGTTGTGAAGCGCCCGCACTTTCAGGGTCGGCACGACCAGCGCCGGAGCATGCGGCGTCGCGATGTTCTGGACCAGCATGGTCACTTTGAACGCGGACCGCCGCGTCCAGACCGCGCTTGCCGGATCAACAACCGGCAGGTCGCCAGCGCGGTAGCCGCAGACGAGGGACTTCGCCGCGCCTCGCTTGTTCGTCGCCGCATAGCCGATGACGCCGGCGCCGACTGTCCCCGCAGCGGCCGCGGCGCCGGCGCGCTTGAGGAACTGTCGCCGGCCGACCTCTGCCGTTGTCTCACTCTGCTGCGTGCCAGCCGGCCCATCTGAATCTGTTGCCATGGTTCCGACTCCGCTCTGTCGAGTCCGCGATCACTGCCGATGCGCTAGGTGATGTTGTGGACGTACGTCTGGTTCACCCGGTCGAAGTATTCACGCACCACGCTGGGTTCCGTGACGGGGACGCTCACCAGCTCCTTCCCCGTCTCGTCGTATCCGATCGCCATGCTGCCCTTCACTTCGAACTGCCGGATGATCCGTTCGGTCGACCCGAAGAGCATGAACAGGCCCAGCATCTGCGGGTCTTCCTTGGTCTTCAGGTAGGTGTCGACGGCGACATCCACGCCCGGGCCGAACATCTGGCGGAGGTACTCGCGCTTCGAGTGGACCGGCGGGATGTAGTAGACGTTCGGCTCGGTGCCGGACTGCGGGTACAGCGGCAGCGCGACCTTCTTCACCTTCACCAGATAGTCGATCGGGTTCTTCGGGTCGATCTTGCCCGGAGGGCTGATGAAACCCGCGAGGCGGATCCTCCCGATACAGGAGGTGACGCACTGCGGCTGCAGCCCCTGCTCGATCTTCGGGTAGCAGGCGATGCACTTCTCCGTGACCCGCGTGTCCTCGTTGTACATCGTCTTCTTGTACGGGCAGGCGCTCGCGCACTCCTGATAGCCGCGACAGCGCTCCTGGTCGACGAGGACGATGCCGTCCTCCGGCCGCTTGTAGATCGCCTGCCGCGGACAGGCCGCAAGACAGGCGGGATAGGTGCAGTGGTTGCAGATCCGCGCGAGGTAGGAGAACCACATGTCGTGCGGCAGCTTGTCGATGTGTGTCCCGCGTGCCGCCTCGCCTGCCGGCTCGTCCTCACCCAGGTTCGGGTGGGACCAGTGGTCGGCGTCGAACAGGTGGCCCTTCACCCGCTCCGCGGCTGGCGCGGACTCGAAGACGGTCTGGCCGGCGAACTTCCCGTCCTTCCAGGCGTCCGGGCCCATGATCTCCAGGAGCTTCACGTCCCAGCCTGTGGGGAAGAAGCCAAACGGCTTCGTCTCCACGTTGTTCCAGAGCATGTACTCCTGGCCGCTGCCGGAGGTCCAGGTGGATTTGCACGCAATGGTGCAGGTCTGGCACGCGATGCACTTGTTCGTGTCGAAGATCCACGCGATCTGCTTCTGGGGTCGCGCCTCCTCGTACTGGTACTTCATCGGACGGTCGAGCTGCCAGTTGAAGACGTCAGGCATCGGGCCGTTCCCTTCCAGTGCCCCCGCGGGGGCGTAGGGCTACGCGCTGAAGAACGCGCCGCTCAGGTACTTCTTCATCGCGTCGGACTCGTAGGTCGGACGCAGTCCTTCCTTCGCGGGGAGCCACAGGCCCTTGCCGCCCACCGCGCCCTCTTCGGCACGCTCGATCTTGATGAAGGACTCCTTGGGAGCACCGACCACCGAGTGGACGTCCCCCTCGAACCCCTTCCCCATCAACTGCCCGAAGTACGGCTTGCGGGCCATGGTCTCGGTTTGCAGCGTGGGCCCGAGCCAGGCGCGCGTACCGCTCTGGTGGCTGCCGGAGCGGAACATCGCCTGGTAGTTCGTCTCGGGGCTCTTCGCCAGCCCGTCGGGACGTGTCGCCTGCCCCTTCACCGAGCCCTTCGTCGCGACGTACATGTGGAACCACATGCGCGTGACGCCGGGCTGCAACGAGGCCTGGTACCGGGCCCGTGCCATGCCGCGGGCCACCTTGTAGTACGGGTCGTCCTTTTTCCACCCGCGGTACGGGCGGTCCTCCGGGTCGGCGTCGAACCAGACGTAGTCACCGTCCTCGATGCCGAATGCCTTCGCGTCCTTCGGGTGGATCTCGATGTACCCCTCACCCACCCACGGGGCGCGCTTGTCCTGCCGCCGGATGTCCCCGTACGGGCCGAACAGCATCGAGATCCAGTCGAGGTCGACCGGCGTCGTGTGCGCGCCGTGTCGGTACTTCGGCGTGATGAAGATGAACTTGAAGTTCGGATCCTTGTTGGTCAGCGGGTGCTTCGTGACCTTCAACTCCGACCACGACTTCACCACGTTGCGCACCTGGCGCGCCTCCGCGGAGAGGTCGTCCACTTTCAGCCCGTACACCTCCGGCCCGCTCGGCGCGAGCATCGGGTGTGGCTTCCCGTGGATCACGTTCGGTTCGTGGAACGTGGAGTCGATCGGCTCGCGGAACACCGGCAGGTTCTCCCCGTGCTCGATGAATTCCGCCTCGTCCCGGTAAAACTCCAGCCGGCCCGTCTTCGTGTATTGCGGCTTGCTCTCGTTCCGCTGTTCCCAGCCACCCTGACGGGGGTAGGTGCGGAAATTCATCAGCGCCGGGATCCCCTGCTGGGCCTTCGCCTCCAGGTCGAGGACGTCGTAGCCGCGGGCGGTCGTGGAGGCGTTGAAGATGCGCTGGAGGTAGACCTCCGACTTCCCTTCGTGGATGAACTTCCACGCGTCCACAAAGCGCTGGTCATTGGTGAGCGCGCCCAGCGCCTTCCCTACCCCCGCCAGCACCTCGTAGTCGGAGCGCGTGTCGAAGATCCGCTTCAGGGGCGAGCGCGGGTAGATGTGCAGGAACGGGTTGGTGCAGGACGCGGACGCGTCCACGAACTTGTGCTCCGCCCACGAGTCCACCCCGAACACGATGTCCGCGTACTCACAGGAGGCCGTCCACCACCACTCGTTCACGAAGATCGCTTCGATCCTCGGCAGCGTGTTGTGGACGACATCGTGGTGCCACTTCGCGTTCCCCAGCAGCGAGTTGGAGTTGCCGACGTGGATCAACTTCGTGGGCGACGGCATGTGCGACTTGCCCGTGAAGTTCTTGTTCCCGACCCGCAGTGGTCGGTCGCCGTAGTTGTAGTAGTGGGCGGACTCGCTCTTGTAGTAGCCCTTCTGCCGGGCCGGCTTCGTGGGGTCGAGCTCCAGATCGAACGGGTTCTCCTGGATGAACTGGGGGATCCCGTTGAACACCGAGCCGCGGTAGTTCCCTGCGTACGAACCGACATTTCCACCGATGTGGCCGATGTTGTCGGTCAATGCCGCGAGCAGGAAGATCGCGCGGTCCTTCAGGTGGGCGTTGAAGAAGTGGTTGGGCCCCATCCCGTGCGGCAGCAGGGTCTTCTGCTTCGCCTTCGCAATCTGCTTCGCCAGCCCCTCGATCGCGGCCTGCGGCGCCCAGGTGACCTCGGAGGCCACGGCCGGCGTGAAGTTGTCGTCCAGGTACTGCCTGACCAGTGAGAAGACGGTGCGTGCCTTGACCTTCTGGCCGTTGGCCAGCGTCACCTCGAATTCGCCCTCAAGCGCCGGGTCGGTCGTGAACTTGTCGCCCACCTGGTCGCGTGTCACAGGCACGGCACGGCTGGTGCGGGCGTCCCAGACGACGAAGTCACCCCACTCTGCGCGCTGCTCGGGCGTCAGGTACATCGTCGCTTGCTGCGTCGGCGTCGGCATCGACTGGCCAGTCGGCAGCATCGTCACGTAGTTCGTGAGTGTCGCCGCTTGATACCCGGACACCAGGTCCGACGCGGAGAGCAACTTCTTCGTGTCCATGCGGATCAGCAACGGCAGGTCCGTCGTCCGCTTGACCGCAGCCTCGTCGTACAACCGGTTCGCGATGATGTACTGGGAGCAGGAGAGCGCGAGCGCCGCGTCCGTGCCGGGGCGGATCATGATGACCTCGTCCGCCCGGTTGGAGGTGGACTGGTAGTCCGTGGTCACCGTGATCAGGCGCGTGCCCTTCATCCGGGCCTCGGCCAACCAGTGCCCGTCCGGCATCTTCGTCGAGATCCAGTTCATGCCGAACATGACCACCAGGTCGGCATACTCCGGCGCGAACAGGTCGAACTCGAATGTCTGGTGGCCGGTGACCATCGGGTGGCCCGGCGGCAGGTCGGTGTGCCACGAGTAGTTGTCCCACCCGCGTGCGCCCAGCGCCGCGTCCTTGCCCACCTTCCGGATGCTGTCGTCCAGCAGCGCCAGCGTATTCGCGTGGCGGTAGAAGCCGAAGATGCGCCCGATCCCCAGCAACGGCATGCCGCCGCGGATCTTCAGGGCGCGCGTCCCGGCGCCGGACATCGCGCTGATCATGTCGGGGTCGTAGCCCTGCTTCTGCAGGAACTGTGCCCCCTTGTCGCCTGAGTACGTGGTGGCGATGTTCTGGTAGGCCTTCGCCGCGTACGCGTACGCCTCATCCCAGGGCAACTTGAGCCACGAGTCCTCGCCGCGCTTCGAGGTGTCCATCTTCGGTTTGCCAGTGTCGGCCTCGCGCGGGAAGCCCGCGTCCGCCCACTCCTTGAAGCCCTTGCGGATCATCGGCCCCTTCACCCGCCGGTCGCCGTAGAACTTCCGCGCCAGCGCGAGGCCCTTCTGGCAGGCGCGCGGATCCCACCGGTGGGAGGCGCCGTTGCCGTTCCGGTCCTTCGCCTTCCCGTACCCGTAGGTCGGGGCAATGCGCACGACCACGCCGTTCTTCACCTGGGCGCTCAGGAGACAGTCGTGCGTGTCATTCGGGGCGCAGGTGAAGACGTACGAACTGTCGGGCTTCCAGAGGTCGCGGTAGACGCTCTCCCACTTCCGGTCCGGGTAGATCTTCAGCGGCTCCGTCACCGTGACCGGATCGCTCGCCTCCAGATGCCACGGCTCGAACGCCAGTGCGTCCGCAAGGGCGACCCCAGCGCCGATCGCCGCCGCGCGCTTCAGAAACGACCGTCGAGGCAGCCGAGCCTGGTCATTCATCGGGCGTGCTCCAGATTCCGTCCACACCGGTACGCTTTGCGCTTGTGACCGCATGCGCGATCTGCGTGGATTCTCCCCCTTGCGAGTTACTCGTCAGTTACAGCGCCGCCGACCGCATCCACCAATCTGAGCGCCTAACTTGAATTCGCCGCCATATTCGTCGGGCGGCCGGGCGGAAATGAGGGCCAGGAGACATCCGTCTGCGTGACGTTGGTCACTTCCGGTCACCCTGAGTCGGGAGTTACATCCCAGTTACAGCAGATTGCCTTGAATGGGACTCCCATGAGGCTGAGCGACCTGGTGAACCTCACGGCGGACGCCGCGTTTGTGGTGGGCGCCGGGCAGCGCGTCCTGGCCGCCAACGAGGCCGCACGGAACCTCATGGGCATCCCGGAAGACCAGATTCTGGGGCGCGCCTGCGACGAACTGATGGGCGCGGGCCTGCCCGACGGGCAGTGCCTCTGCCAGACCGTCGACTGTCCGGTCTACGACGCGCTGGTGCGACATGAACCTGTGCCGCTCCCGTGGGCCGAATGGCAGACACGCGACGGCCGTCGCATCCCGATCAGCGGCTCGGTCATCGCCGCCCCGTCCCGCGAGGCCGGAGGCGAGGTCGCGCTCGTCACGATCCACGTCCGCGGAGCAACCGCCCCGGCCAACGCCACCCTGGACATCCGCCTGCTCGGCCCGGTGGCACTCCTCGCCGGTGGCGTCCCGCTGCCGATGCCACCACGGCGGCGGGTGCTTGAATTGCTCGCCTACCTCGCGATCGCCGGTCCGGGCGGCGCGCAACGCGACTGGATCGCGGAGGATCTCTGGCCGGACGAGTCGATCGATCTCTCAGGCCCCCGGCTCCGCGTACTCCTCCACGGCCTGCGGCAACTGCTCAACTCGGCCGGCCCGGACGTCCCGCTGCGGCGTCAGGGCACCATGTACGTGCTCGATGAAACTCCCACGCTGCGTATTGACGCGGTGGATTTCGAAACCCGTGCGCATGCTGCGCTTCGCGCCGGCGACGGCGTCGGATCTCCGTCCGCCATCGAGGACGCACTCGCGCTGTACCGCGGTGACTTCGCCGCCGGAGAGGATTTCGGCGCGTGGGCCACCGCGCACCACCGCCGGCTGCGCCGGCTCTACCACGACCTGCTCGCGCGGGCAGCCGTCTCCTTCGCCGTGCGCGGCGCCATCGAGCAGAGCGTGGAATGCTGCGAACGCGCGTTGCAATCTGACCCGCTCCAGGAGCAGTTCCAGGTCGCGCTGATCACCTATTACGGCCACCTGGGACGGCGAACGGACGCACGCCGGCAGTACGAGGACTACCGCCGCATCCTGAGGAGCGAGGTGGGGGCGCAGCCTTCCGCCGTGGTCGAGCGGGCACTCATGGAGGCGCTCACAGCGGTCTAGGACCGGCACACCTGCAGGTAATCGAACGCCGATGCCCCGATCGCTCGCTCCGGGTCGATCCCCATCCTTCGCACCAGATCGCCTTCGAGCCTGACGAAGCGCCCCTCGCCGTCGATCGCCACGATGTAGACCGGTGCCTGCGAGACCATCGCTCGCAGAAACACGTCGGTGCTGTTGGACACGTCCATGAATCCCCCCGCGCGCAGGGGTGGATCCTGCCTGCGCACTGACGTAGAGACAAGACGGGACAGCGACTAATCCTCCGCTTTAGCCAACCCTGACGGTTTCCTGTCACCCGAAGGACGGCACACAGCCCTGCTACCAACGCGGCCTCCACCAGATCCGATCGCCGCTCTGGCTCCGATCGTCTCCGAGCCGCTGCACGCAAAACGGCCCCTTCACGGGGCCGTTCCGGCGTGGGGACGGATGCGTCCTCGTCCCCTAGCTGTGGTCGCCGACGACACCCATCTCGATGAGCGTCGCGATCTCCCCATCGGGCAGCCCCGCCTCGGCGAGCACCTCGCGCGAGTGGTAGCCCAGCGGCGGCGCGGACCGCTGCACACCGGTCGGCGTCGCGGACATTTTCACCAGCGGACCGACGACTTTCTGCGGCCCGGTGATCGGGTGGACCAGGTCCACCATCATCCCCGTCGCCACGACGTGCGGATCCTCGGACATCTCCTCGGCGATGTTCACCTCGCTCGCCGGGACGCCGTTGGCGAGCAGGAGCGCCACCCACTCCTTCGCCGTCTTCGTCATCAGGATCGCCTGGACTTTCTCGTGCCACGCCTCGAAGCGTTCGGCCGCGCCGGGGGCGTTGCTGTCGTAGTCCGGGTCGTCGAGGTCATCCGTCATCCCGATGATCTCGCGGATCTGCACGCGGTTCTGCTTCGTCAGCGCGCCGAGGACGAGCGCACCATTGGCCGTGCCGTACCCGCCGTAATACAGCCGCTGCGCGGTGCGCCCGCGGAGCGCACCTTTCCGGATATCGAGCAACTCCTGATACGAGGCGCCGGCGTTCCGCCGCTCGACCAGTTGCGCGACGACCGGGTCGCGGAGGGTGGCGTCCTGCACCGGCTCACGCATCACCTTGTCGGAGAGCAGCTCCAGCGCCGTCTGGATCAGCGACACGTTGATCTCCTGCCCCTCGCCCGTGGTGGCGCGGTGGTACAGAGCCGCGATGATCCCCATCGCCGCCGCCAGGCCGGTGCCGCGGTCCGCCATCGTCGTGCTGGAAATCGAGGCCGGCGAGCCGTACTCGTCCACCTTCCCCTCCGCGGCCATCAAACCGCTGTATGCCTGCGCGACAATGTCCGACCCGGCGCGCGTCGCATACGGGCCCTTCTCCCCGAATCCCGTGATCGTGGCGTAGATCAGCCCCGGCCGCAGTTTGGAGAGCGTGTCGTAGTCGATATTCAACTTCTTCGGCACACCCACGCGGTAGTTCGAGATCACCACGTCGAATGTCGGGATGATCTGGTGGATTAGCGCCTGCCCCTCGGGCCGCGAGAGGTCCACCGTCAGGCTGCGCTTCCCGATGTTCAACGACTGGAAGTACTTGCCCTCGTTCGGGACGACAGCGCCAGTGTTACGGCGCCCCTCTCCCTCGAGCGGCTCCACCTTCACCACATCCGCCCCCAGCTGGGCGAGCGCCACCCCCGCGAATGGGCCGGCGACAATCTGTGAGAATTCGAGAATCCGGACGCCAGCGAGCGGACCGGTACTCATGTGACCCCCCTAGCAAACAATTCGGGCAGTGTTATCACGGGACGGATGAGTGGTCGAGACAAGATCAGGACTGAACACCAAATAGGATTATCCGTATACATAGATTGAGGCAAAGAGCACATCCGCAGGCGTTGACAATCTCCGTCTACGGTGCATGGAATGGGTACTGAACAAACCCCCGATGCGGAGACGGCCCCGCCGCCGGTCGACCTCGATGACATCTCCCTCTACGAGAACCGCGAACTATCGTGGCTCGACTTCAACGACCGCGTCCTCGCTGAGGCCTGTGATCCGCGGAACCCGCTGCTTGAGCGCGTCCGGTTCCTTGCGATTACGTCGAGCAACCTCGATGAGTTTTATTCGAAGCGGGTCGCCTGGCTGAAGCAGATTCTGCGGACGAACCCCGGACACCTGACGGTCGATGGGCTCAGCATCGCGGAGCAGTCCGCCCTGGTCGCGGCGCGGTGCGCCGCACAGCGGCGTGAGATCGAGGCCTGTTGGCACGGCACGCTCGTACCAGCGCTCGAAGCACGCGGAGTGCGCGTTGTCACGTTCGGCTCGCTCGACCCCGCCGCGCGGGCGTCGCTGACCGACTACTTCATGACCTCCGTGTATCCGGTGCTGACCCCTCTGGTCGTCGACCCTGCCCACCCCTTCCCGTTCATCTCCGCGAACAGCCTCTCCCTTGCCCTCTGGTTACGTGATCCGCGCACGGGCACCGACCGGTTCGCACGGGTGAAGGTCCCGCAGAACCGGCCCCGTTTCGTCGAGGCGGGCGACATGCGGTTCGTCCTGCTCGAGGACCTCATCGGCGCCCACCTCAACGTGCTGTTTCCCGGCGTCGAGATCATCGAACACAGCATGCTGCGAGCGCTCAGGAGCATCGAACTCGGGACGCCCGGAGAAGCCGCCGAAGACCTTCTCGAACTGATCGAGCGGGAGGTCAGGCGCCGCCGACTGGCTGAGGCGGTCAGCCTTGAAGTCACGGTGGCGCTGACCCCGGAACGCGAAGAGCTGCTGTTGGAAGAATTGGACCTCGGGCGAGGCGATGTCGTCCAGTGCACCGGCCCGCTCGGCCTCGTCGACCTGCACCAGGTCGCCGGTCTGCCGCTCGCCGACGCGACGTTCCACCTCACAACGCCGGCCATACCGCCAGCATTCACGAACCTGACGGACCGGCCGGCGTTTTTCGCGGCGTTGCAGTCCGAGGACATGCTGGTGCACCACCCGTACGAGTCGTTCGATGCGACGGTCGCACGTTTCATCGAAGAAGCGTCACTCGACCCGCAGGTACTCGCCATCAAACACACGACCTACCGCACATCCCCTGACTCGCCGATCCTGCAGTCGCTCATCGAGGCCTCCACCCGCGGGAAGCAGGTCGCGGTGCTCGTGGAACTGACCGCCCGCCTCGACGAGGAGAACAACATCGAGTGGGCACGACGGCTGGAGGAGGCAGGCATCCACGTTGGCTATGGGGACCCCGGGCGGAAGGTCCACAGCAAGATCACACTCGTGGTGCGCGAGGAGGTCAATGGGGTCGTGATGTACGGCCACATCGGGACCGGGAACTACAACTCCCGCACGGCGCGCGTCTACACCGACCTGGGCCTGTTCACCTCTGACCCCACGATCTGCAGCGACCTCCTGCGCGTCTTCAACCACCTCACGGGGATGTCTGAAGGGTTCGACACCCGCGAACTGCTCGTCGCACCGATCAACCTGCGCACGGAGTTGGAGCGCCGCGTCGAACGTGAGATCGAGGCGGCACGGGCCGGACGGCCCGCCCGGATCATCTTCAAGATGAACGCGCTGGAAGACCGTGACTTCACCCGGCTGCTGTACCGGGCCGGCCAGGCCGGCGTCCAGGTGGACCTGATTGTGCGCGGGATATGCCGGCTGAGGCCGGGCGTGCCTGGCCTCAGCGAGCGGATCCGCGTGATCAGCATCATCGGCCGCTTCCTGGAGCACTCACGCGCGTACTACTTCGAGAACGACGGCCATCCAGAGATCTTCATCGGCAGCGCGGACCTGATGAAGCGCAACCTCGACGAACGGATCGAGGTGCTCACCCCCATCAAACACCCCTCGCTCCGCAACGGACTGCTCAGGACGCTCGAGATGCTGCTCGCCGATCGCCGCCGATGCTTCTGGACCTGGGGCGGGGCGTGGACTATTACAACCGCCACCGCCACACCGAAGCCCTCGCAATCGCGTACGGGCTCCCCGGGTGGTCGCATCGAGAACTTGCCCTGATCTGCGCAATCGTCCGGCAGGCGGACTCGGAAAAGTACGACCCGGTGTCCGCCTACCGCCCGCTCCTGTCGCCCGCCGACCGCGCGCCGATCACGCGCGCGGGCGCCCTCCTGGCAGCAGCCGACGAGATGCAGCGTCGGGTCAGCCCGCACGCTGCACCGCTCACCTGGCGCCTGAAGGACGGATCCGTGCGATTCGACGTCGAGATCGATGGCGCGCCACTGGCCGCCCTCTCCGGGCGGCTCGAACGTGCGCTGGGCCTGAAGCTGACGGCGTCGCGCTGACGCGCCCGCCTCGGACGCTGGCTAGGCCGAGCCGGGACTGCTCGGGCCGTGCCAGTGCATCTCTGTACCGGGTCCGTGGTCGTGAAGGTAGCCACCCCACGAAGGAGTAGGGCGGTGCGCGGCGGTACGCGGAGTGGCCGAAGGAGGACCGTACGCGCGGCGTGCGACCGCACCGTCGACCGGGCAGGTCACCGGACGGGAAAGCTCGTCCTCAGACCGCGCAACATCAAACTCGGTGTCGCACTGTGAACAGGTGAAGAGGTAAGAAGGTCATCGTTGTGGTACTCATCTACTGACATGCTGCACCGCCTGCGTTAACGGTGAATAAGCGTCTCGAGCATTTCTCGCTAACGATGCGCTAACGCCTCGTCACTAGCGTGTTCTCATCACCCGCCGACGCGGGAGACGGGAGCCGCGGGATGGCCGTTGAATCTGCAGGACTGAGTGCCGCGCCGGCGAGCCCCAAGCTGATGCTCGGCCTGGAGCCCGTCGTCCATCCGACCGCCCGGATTGTGGACGCGACCCTCGGGGCATGGACGCAGATCGGCGAGAAGACCTCGATCGTCGAGTCTTCCGTGGGCGACTATTCATACCTCGTCGACCACTGCCAGGTGCTGTACGCGACCGTCGGCAAGTTCTGCTCAGTAGCCAGCCACGTCCGGATCAACGCACCGAATCATGCGATGTGGCGCGCGAGCCAGCATCACATGACCTACCGGCGGATCCAGTACGGCTTCGACAAGGTGGACGACGAGGCGTTCTTTGACTGGCGTCGAGCGGACCATGTCACCGTGGGTCATGACGTGTGGATCGGGCACGGCGCCATCCTGCTGCCGGGCGTGACCGTGGGCCATGGTGCGGTCATCGCAGCCGGGGCCGTGGTCACGAAGGACGTCCCATCTTACTCAATCGTCGGCGGGGTGCCCGCGCAGCCGATCCGCGACCGCTTTCCGATAGATTGACGAGAGGAGCGCATTGCAGGCGCGCTGCGCCTGAACAGTGATCACCACTGGACGAACATGACGGACGTTGGATCGATGGGGATCAGGCCTCCGCTTGCGGCTCTTCCGCGGTTCAGGCGAGTCCTTCGAGCGGCTCACCCCGACGCCACCGACTAAAATTGGCGAAGAAGCATTCAGCGGAAGCCGCTGGATAACTCGCCGAAATCGCGGCGTTGTGGGGACTCAGAATCAGGTTGGGGGCATCCCACAGCGGATACTCCGGCGGAAGCGGCTCCTGCGAGGCAACATCTACATACGCGCCACCAAGGTGCCCCGTCTGCAATGCCTCGATCAATGCTGGCTCAACGACGACCGCACCGCGCGCGAGGTTCAGGAGGTGAGCGCCCCGAGGCAGCGCCGCCAGTAGGCCCGAGTCCACCAGCCCGCGCGTTTCGTCCGTCAGCGGACACGCGACCACGAACCAGTCGGCGCCCGGGAGGATCGAGGGCAGGACCGACGGCGGAAAGGACTCGTCGACGGGGTCGGCGGGAGTCGGGTGGCGGTGGATGCCAATCACGCGCATCCCCAGGTATCGGGCGTGGCGTGCCACTCGCCCACCGATCTGCCCGACGCCAAGGATCACCATCGTCTGCCCGGCCAGATCGCGCGGTGCGTCGTCGTAGTGGATCGGGGCCCAGGTGCGTCGTCCTTGCGCTTCAGCCCAGTGGCGAAACGGACGTCCGAGCCACAGGATCGCCCCCATCGCCGTCCACGCGATCGCCTCGGCATTCGCCCCCGGCGCGTTGGTGATCGTCACCCCTCGCGCACGGAGCGAGGGGTACGCCTTCGGGTCGACGCCAACCGAGAACAGCTGCAACCACTGAAGGTTCGGCGATTGCTCCAGTGCATCGATGAACGGCTGTCGCCGGTAGCGCGCGTCGTTCGAGAAGAACGCGAGCTCGACGCGATCGAGTTCCGCCGTCGACGGCAGCGTGCCTGATTCAACATCGATGACGACATGCTCGACCGGCCGGCCGGGATCCGCCTCAATCTCCCGCAGCCGCTCACCGAACCGCTCGAGGAACACCCTGCTGACGAGAAGGCCGGGCATCACCCACGCTCCGTCCTGCCGCCCTACCCCGTTAGAGCGGCACAACCTCCCGGGTGACCGCCACGGTCCCCCCGGCCCACGTCGGCACGAAGGTGGCCTTGTGCCCGACCCCACCCGTGACGACGACCAGAATCGACTCCGGGGCGCGGACCGCATGCACCGTCTCGCTCGGCGGCAGCCCGACCTCCTCGCGCGCTGCCCGGATCCGTGTCGCGGCGTTCGCTGGCAGCCATGAGAGGGGGATGGCTGCCTCCGCGAACACGGCGCGCTGGAGGTCAAACCGTGACCAGCCGTGGCGCGTGAGATAGTCCGCACACTCGGGCGGCAGTAGCACCAGCGATTCACCAGCGCCGAAGCTCAGGCGGCCGATGTTCCCGCCGATGGTCATGGATCGCGCGATGGTGGTCACGAGCGCCTCCGGGCTGGTGACCGGGAGCACCATCTCGACGTTCCCCACCGCGCCGACGGCGGTGACCGCGCTGGCCTGCGCCCCGAACCCCCGCGTGGCATGCAGCGGCTCCCAGGGGCTGGCAACTTCATTCTCGGCGATCAGCCACGAGTACTTGCCGGGGTGCCCTTGCGTTGCCATATCGCCACTGCCTGGCAGGGCGAGGCCAACGTTTTGCAGGATGAGCCGCAACGCACGACCAACCGTCGCGTTCGCTCGATGACCGGAACCCAGTACGTTATGCCCCGCATGGATCTCCAGCGCCGCCGCAGCCGGGCCGTTCACGATGAACAGCGGCGCGGCGGCGCCGGTCGTGGTCTGTATGCCAAGCAGGTTGAACGTGGGGTCGGTCACGGCCCCAAGCGCAGCCGCGATCAGCGGCAGAACGCCGGCCGCGCATCCTGCCATCACAGCGCACGCCGCCGCCTCCCACATCGTCGGAACCGCGAAACCGGGCGGGATCGGCATGACCGTAGGGCGTGTCCCTGGATCCACTCCGGCCAGCATGGCGGCAATGCGTGCCTCGGACGGGGGGACCACAGGAAGCCCATCCGTCAGGCGCGCACGGTAGAGGCGTTCGTTCGCGACCGCCCAGTCGTCGAACGTCGTGGCGAGGTCGGTCAGCCGCTGGCGGAGCGGTCGCACATCGACCGGAACACCCGCGTCCGCGGTCACGGCTTGAAGACTGACCTGACTGGTGAGCCGTCGGCGCGCTCAATGCGGCGCATCACAGTGCCCGTGCCGCCAAACGTCGGCATCCAGGCGCTGTGCTTCCCGGGGCCGCCCGCCACGATGACGTCAAGGTCCTGCCAGCGCTCCAACACACGGGAGAACTCCGCCTGCCCCGTTTCTTCTTTGAGGCGTGTGAACCGCTCGCTCTGCTGCCAGTCGGGCGACCACTCGGCTACCCGGAACAGAGCGTGCTCGTAGACGAATCGCTTCACGTCGTCTTTCGAGTAGCCGTCCCGGGCGACCTGGGCAGCATGCTCCGGGCCGAACACCAGCACCGGCTCACCGCGCCCGCCGATGTTGTTACTTCCAGCCTGACGCATCGACATCGCGATCGTCGTGAGGATGCCGAGGCCGCTGATGCTGCCGTGGTCGTTGATGTTGTGCGGCCCCTCGCATGCGACGACCGTCACCACGTTGTCGTCCGGCTGGAAGCCATGCTCGACGTGGAGCGGCTGCCAGGGGTTCTCCACCTCGTTCTCCGCCGCGCAGAACGAGATCTTCGCGGGCGTGCCGTGCGTGGCTCGGTCGCCATCGCCCGGCGTCCCGCCACCGATGTTCGTCAGCGCGAGCCGGACAGCCCGGCCAATGCTCGTGTTCGCCCGCCAGCCCTGTCCGAATACGTTCGGCCCACTGTTGATCCCCAGCTCACGCGCGATCGGCCCGTTCACCAGTATGAAGACGGCACACGGGTGAGTCGTGGACTGGATGCCGTTCAGGTTGAAGGGCTCTTCCGCGGCCGCCTGCAGCGCGGCCACCACCACCGGCAAATACTCGGGGCGACAGCCCGCCATCACAGCGTTGGTCGCGATGCGGAGCATGGTGGCCTCTCCGTTGCGCGGGCCAAGGCGGGCGATGACATCGTTCGGCGCATAGTCCAGATGTTGCATCATCTCTTGGACGCGCGTGCGAGTCGGCGGGACGATCGGCAGCCCGTCCGTCCATCCTTGCGTCTCGAAGAAGTCCTGGATCGCGTCAAGGGAATCGTCCAGTTCGACGATCGGCGGGAAATCGAGATTGACCGCCATTGCCTACCCCTTCGCCAGACGCGCGCCCAACATGCGGGCGCAGATCTCCTCCATCTCCATGGGACGATGAAGGCACGGCATGCGAGGCTTCTGCCTCGCGCTAATCGACACCCATCAGACGGCTCACCGCAGCGGCGGCATCAGGCACCTTCGCCAGCACCTCGTCCGGCTCGATCCCGCCCAGCGGGTGCTCGATGACGATGATGCGGAGGTCGGGATAGCCCATCGCACGCGCCTGCAGGCGAGCGAGTTGCACGAACGCGCTCGACGCCAAGGTGACGCTTGGGGTGCCTCGCTTCTCGAGTTCGACGGCGGCGTGGATACTCCACGCCGTGCAAGACCCTCAGTCGGCACTCCCGACGAGAACCCAGTCGGCGTTCTGCGCCAGTTCATCCAGGATCGCCGGATCAGTCGGCGTCGACACGGGCTTGTGCCGGGTCATCGAGTGGACGACCCCGTACTTCTCGCTCAGGTTCTTGGCGATTTGTGTCAGGATCAGCTCGGCGTGCTGTTTGCCATTCTCGAGTACCGCGACAATCGACTCGCGGATCTCGGGAAAGTCCTGCACCGACCCCTGAGCTGACGGCTCGGGGGCTGTTGGGTTGTACAGTTCGACTTTCGACATCGTTGCCACCCTCCCGGCGCACGCGACTGGGCGCCGCACCGGGCGAAACCTATCACATCGGCGATGCGTTAGTGGCTCGGGTTCGCACCACGGAGGGGGCTAGTGGCCGCCCGGAGCCGGCAGCGACGGCGGGCCGCCGAGGAGTGCCCGGGGATTCTCCTGAACCATCCGTCGCACCTCGCTGGTTGTGAAACCTTGCTCAAGCAGACAATCGATCCAGATGCCCAGTCCGAGCGGCGGATCCGGGTTCTGCGCCTGACCGAGGTCAGTCGAACAGATGGCGTGCTCCACGCCGACCGCGCGGATCTGCTGCGCGATCGACCGGACCGATTCGCCGTCGTCGGCGCGGAATGCCGCCAGACCACAGTGCTCGATGAGGACGCCGAGGCCCGCGAGCTCCTGCTGCACCTCGACCGGAATCCCGAACGAGGCGTGGGTGATCACCGAACGCACCCCTCGGCGGCGTGCCTCGCGGAGCAGCGCCAGCGTCTCGTCCGGCGAGATATGGCCGCTCGCCAGCACGGCATCGTGCGCATGTAGCAGATCGAGGATGTCGTGGCAGGCCGGGACCAATTTGCCGGCGGTGTCCAGGACGCTGATCCCAGGCCCCTTGCTGAAGAAGTGCCCGGAACGCCCTCTTGAATTCGCCGCGTCGAAGGTCGGCATCCAGACGACCCGCGCACCGATGTTCAACGATACCTGCACCGCGTCCGGATTCAGTCCGCCAACGCCCCAGTCGAGCGCCATGCTGCCATAGACATCGATGCCGTCGAATTCGTTGTTGAGCGCCCACGCGAGCGGCTGGGTGGGATAGTCGTGGCTCTTCAACACCATCCCGCCCATTCCCGCCTCACGAGAGAGACGGACGAGTTCGCGGGAATCGGTACGGCGTGCCGTAAACGGGTCTGGCGCGGCGTGGACGTGGATATCGACCGCCCCGCGGAGCAGCGCCTGTGCGCCGTCGGTCAGCTGGTCGAGGGATGTCGCGGAGACGGCCTTCGAGGTCATCAGTGATTCCTCCCCACGTCCCGTCTGAGTGGCTGGGGACGTGCGGGCGCACGGTAACAGAAGCGTCCAGCGATCGAAGAATGAAGACTGTTGCCGCAGCGGCTACGCGCCGGGACGGCTTTGACGCAACCATTCCGCGGCATGGACAGCGGCAGACGCGCCATCTCCAGCGGCCGAAATCAGCAGGCGTGCGGAGCCCTGGCGAATGTCCCCGGCCGCGAAGATGCCCGGCACATCGGTTTCCAGCGCATTGTTCGCCGCCAGATGCCCATTGTCGTCCATGGCGACCACGCCTCGCAGGAACGCCGTATTGGGCTGCAGACCGGTGTACAGAAATACCCCGTCGGCGGGCAGATCACGCGTAGCACCGGATTCCTCCTGAATCCGGACGCCAGTGGCGCCTTCAGCCCCTCCCAGGATGGCGACGACGCGGGCGCCAACGACCCGCTGGATATTCGCGGTGGCAGCCACACGTTCACGACCGAGGGCCATCGCATGCATCTCCGTACCGGGATGCACGAGCACCACACGTTCGGCCAGCGTCGCAAGGTGTACCGCCTCGTCGGCGGCGGAGTCGCCGGCACCGGCTACAACGACTGACTTGCCGGTAAAGAACGGCCCGTCGCAGACGGCGCAATACGACACACCGCGACCGCGGTACGCCTCCTCGCCCGGGAGTCCAGCAAATCTAACCTGCGAGCCCACCGCAACGATCACCGCGCGCGCCGTCACCGCCCCCCCGCGATCGAGTGCGAGTATGAATGCGCCCGCTCCGCGACTGATGCTGTTGACGGTCGTAATGTCGAACGCGGCCCCCGACTCCATCACCTCGACCGCCAGTTGTGGGCCGACCTCAAACCCCTTCACTGCACCGAGGCCGGGATAGTTGTCGATCCGGTCGATGTTGACGAGTTGGCCGCCACCGAGGAGGGGATCGATCACGATGGCGCTCAGGCCGATCTGTCGTGCGACCAGCGCGGCGCTCAGCCCCGCGATCCCGCCTCCGACAATCGCCACGTCATGATCGGCCACGTCATCTCCTTCGCGTCTTCCAGATGTATAGGGCACCAAGACGCCTCGCGTCAGGTGGCGAGGCTACCGCGGAAGACCTCGATCGGGCGCGCTGGAGCAGCTAGCTGAGCGAGTCGTGGTGAAAGGGAGCAGGTGCTGAGCCCTGCGGAGAGGATCAGTCGAGGAGAGGAACCGCGACGAAGAAGAAATAGCCCGAGGGCTCCTGCAAGAGCTGCGCGAGCCAGTTCAAATACTGTGCCTGACGGGCGATCTCCCTGCCCCGTCGGGCTGAAGCCGCGTGGCGAAGTCACCTGCGCCCAGGCCGCGGATCCGACCTGGACGACCCATGACTGCTTAGAGACACGCGCCGATGTCCTCACAGAACTGCTAACTCGACGGTGCTGAACGAAATCCCGTGCCGCTCGAGGAAGCCTTCGATCTGCCCGACGCCAGGCTCGGTGAGCATCGTGCCGCGGTCGATGGCGCTGGGCCGCGGCCAAGCGGCAGCGCGGCCGGCGGAGTCACCGGGTCTACGCCGTCGTCCGCCGCGATCACCAGCGTCGGCACGGACTGGTGGCCCGCCCACTCCACAACCTTGCGGAACGCCTCCGGATCGTCGTTGATGTCGAACTCCACGAACTCGACCTCGTGCTTCGCGAGCCACTGATGCCATCGGTCCATATCGGGGTAGGGCGTCGAGCGGCCATACACAACGAGACGCGGCACGTGAACCTCCGTAGGCGGGCAGCAGCGATCGAGGTCGGGCGTGCCGGCGCACCTATCTTCTCGCGTCCGCACACGCGCGAGTGTGATCCACCCGCGCTCAGACCGGCAGCGCCGGCGCCCGCGATCACCACGTCCAGGTGTCCATCCGATTGCGTCGTCATGCGTTGCTCCTGATGCCGCGCTCGGATGGCCGGCGTCCCCTGTAGACGGTCAGGCCAGCGCGCAGGTGGAGGTCCGTCCGCCGGAAGAGGTGATGTGGCGAGTCCGGGTCGAGCAGCTGCTGCATCACCTCGATGTCGTCGGGACGGAGCAGCGCGCGCCAGTCCGCCCGGGTCAGCCAGCGCCGCCAGTGGTGTGTGACCCACGCCTCCTCGTCCGCCAAGAGCGGACTGAGCGAGTCGAAGCCGAAGGTCTTCGCCTGGATGTCGACGAGTCCCGCGTCAGCGAGCAGTTGCGACCAGCCGAAGGGGTACGGCACGTCGCCTTCCCTAGGCTCACGCGGGCGACCGAAGCGGCCGACGCCTGCCGCCGAGAGGCGGTCTTCCAGCCAGCGCTCCCCGAGCCCGATGTCGTCCGGGAGCACCCGGAAGGGGAAGCCGCCCTCACGGATCGCGACCGTGCCGCCTGGACAGGTGACGCGCGCCAGCTCGCTCACCGCAGCCACCATGTCCGGCACGTGGTGGATCACCCGGCTGCACCAGACGAGGTCGAACGTGGCGTCCTCGTAGGCGAGTTCGGTGAGGTCGCCGGTGGCGACGCGGACGTTCTGCGGGCCGGCGGTCGCATTTACGCGCGTCCAGGTCTCAGCCACGTTCTGCTTGTCCAGGTCGATCGCCTCGACGGACCCGGCGAGTTGCGTGAATACCGCGGTCATCCCGCCGACGCCGCATCCCGCGTCCAGCACGCGGTGCTCGCGGCCGACCTCGAGCCAACCGCCGATCTCCTGGTGGCTGTGTTCGAACACGCGGTCGTGGATCAGGAGTGAGCGCCGCATCTCCTCCGGGCTCACCGCATAGCTACCGTGTCCACCGTGGCCGTCGCCGCCAGCGTCACTGCCGCGGCCAGAGTGTCCGTTGTGCACTGGTTCCGAGGACTCGACGGACTGCCTCACTTCGCTCATCACGCACCTCGACCCGCATCTAGGCCACCATCGGCCCGCTACTTGTTGAGACAGTATCTCATCTGGTACAAATGATACCCCGTCTCACTCGAACTTTGAGTTGCGGGTCTTGAACCGGTGGTCCACATGACTGGCGTCGACGCGACATCACACGGGGTGACAACGGTTCTTTCGAACGCGTGGGTACGGCGCGCGGAGCGACTGCTGCATGACCAGTGCTGGTGCTGGGGGCGGGACGTTGAGCGGGCGGACGGCAACCTGTTGCTCGAGTTCGGCTTCCGGCGGGTCCGCACGCCTGAGGGCAGGACGTTCGCCTACGAGCTCGACCGTGCCGGTGAGCAGGTCGTCCTCACGGGCGCTGGTCTCTGCTACGCCGCGACAGAGGTGGCGCACGCGGCGTTGCTCGGCAGGTACAACGTACGGCCGCGCCTGCTCCCCCGCGCCGAGGCCGACACCGGGCAGTGGGCCCAGGTGGGGGTGAGCATCTTCCAGAGCGCCGGCCAGCGCGATGAAGCCTCTCCGGCGAGCCGGCTGCTCCTCGCCGGTGCGGTGCGGTGGATTGCTGGCTACGAGGCGTGGGTACGGGAGGTGGCCGGAGTGGGCTACCGCGCCCGGTGCCTTTCTTCCTGGCCGAGCGCAAGCTTATCCGCCGACCGGATGGTCGAGGAGTGGCAGGCGCTCCTCGATGGGCTTGAGGAGGGCGAGCGGCCTGACCACGTACCGAACACGAACCCAGGCATTCGACGAGAGGTTGGGAACTAATGTCAGACGCGGGAACTCATGAGTTGATGCATGACGTGATCATCGTGGGTGCCGGTCCGGCCGGGCTCGGTGTGGCCGTCGCGCTGCGGGAGGTTGGTGTCGACGACATCCTCGTGCTCGACCGGCACGAGGTAGGGGCGTCGTTCAAGCGCTGGCCGCGCGAGATGCGCTTCATCACGCCGTCCTTCACGAGCAACGCCTTCGGTCTGCTGGATCTGAACGCGATCGTCGCGGAGACGTCGCCAGCGTACACGCTCGCCCAGGAGCATCCCTCCGGCGAGGCGTACGCTGCCTACCTCGCGACGGTGGCCGAGCACTTCGAGGTGTCGGTGCAGGCCGGTGTCAACGTCCGCATGCTCCTCCCGCAGGCGGACGGGACGTTCGAAGTGCAGACGGACGAGCGTCGGATCCGCGCTCGCCACGTGATCTGGGCAGCGGGTGAGTTCCAGTACCCCGACCGCCTGCCCTTCCCCGGCGCCGAGCACTGTCGCCACAACTCCGACGTGACCGCGTGGGCGGACCTCGACGGGGATCGGTTCACCGTCATCGGTGGCTACGAGAGCGCGATCGACGCGGCGGTCGCGCTTGCCCGGCGCCAGCGGAGCGTGACCGTAGTCTCGCGCACCCCCGCCTGGGACAACGGCCACCCAGACCCCAGCATCTCGCTGTCGCCCTTCACGCGGGAACGCCTCGACTGGGCCGTCCATTCCGGCATGGTCGACCTCGTCGGAGATGCCGAGGTCACCGGTGTCGCGGAATGCGAGGCGGGCTACGCCGTCACGGCGGCCGACGGCCGGTCCTGGGAGTCCGCGACGAAGCCGATCATCGCGACCGGATTCGTGGGTTCGCTCGGCTACCTCGACGGCCTCGTGGAGCGTGACGACGACGGCACCCTCGTCGTCTCTGAAGAGGCGGACGAGTCGACGCTCGTCCCCGGGCTGTTCGTGGTGGGCTCGCAGCTCGTCCACCGCGGTGTCCGCTTCTGCTTCATCTACAAGTTCCGTCAGCGCTTCGGCGTTGTCGCGGCCGCGATCGCGGAGCGGCTTGGTCACGAGACCGAGGGGGCGATCGCCGCGTGGCGGAGCGCCGGCATGTACCTGGACGACCTTTCCTGCTGCCAGGAATCCTGTGCCTGCTGACCCGCATCGCTCCCGAAGAGGAACAGTGGAATGAAGATGATCAGCGACCGCGACGCGGCGGGCTCACCCCCGACATCGGCTTCCGTCCTCCTGGTGGGCAAGGAGAGCGTGGGAAAGTCCGCGCTCGCGCGTGCTCTTGGCCACGGGAATGCCACCAGCCAGAACTTCCGCGGCACCACCGTCGTCTGTGAGTCGTACGAGGCCGGCGGGTACACCCTCGTCGACGCGCCCGGGATCCTCCGCGCGTCCGACTCGGAGACGACCCGGCTTGCCCTCGACGCGCTCCAGGGCGCCGACCGCGTCCTACTGGTCGTCCAGGCGACACACCTCGACGAGGACCTGGACGACCTCCTCCCTCTCGTCGCCGGGCACCGAGCCGTCGTCGCCGTCACCTTCTGGGACCGCGTTGAGGATCATAACCCGGCGCGCGAGGTGCTGACGCGGCTGTCGCTCAGTCTGGGCGTGCCCGTGATCCCCGTAGACGCGCGCTCCGCGTCCGAGGATGTGGCGCGCTCGCTGATCGACGCACTCGCCGACCCGGGTGTGGTCGAGCACACGAGCGCCCCTGTGCGGGCCGGCTGGAGGATCGAGCCGCGACGGACGCTGCTCGAATACCGGCTCCTCGGGCCGGTGCTCGCGAGCCTCCTGCTGCTGGGGCCAGCCGTGCTGGCTGTGTTGAGCGCCAACGCTGTCGCCGGCTGGTTGGAAGCGCTCGTAGAGTGGCTGACCGGGCCGGCGAGCGAGCCGATCGCCGCGTGGCCCGCGCCGTTGAGCGATGTCCTCGCCGGCGACTACGGCTTCATCACGATGGGGCCGTTGCTCTTCGTCTGGGCAGTGCCGACGGTGACCGTCTATGCGCTGGTGAATGCCGCGTACAAGGCGAGTGGACTCGTCGACCGCATCGGGACGGCCTTGCACCCACTACTGCGCCCGGTGGGGTTGCATGGCCGCGACGTGACGCGGGTGATGATGGGCTTCGGCTGCAACGTCCCGGCGGTGATCTCGACGCGGTCGTGCGCCGGCTGCACGCGGCCGACGACGGTTGGGGCGATCGCCTTCGGCTCGGCCTGCTCGTATCAGCTGGGCGCGACGCTCGCGGTCTTCGCCGCGACCGGCCGGAGTGGCCTCATCGTCCCGTACCTCGTGATCCTCGTGCTTGCGACCCTGGTCTACGCACGCCTCACGTCGCCAGCGATCGCCCGTTCGCCACTGAATGCGCTCGTCGTCGAGCAGCGGACCTTCTTGGCGAGACCGGCGATGGGAGCCGTCTGGCGCGAGGCGAGCGGGACGGTTCGCGAGTTCTTCCAGAAGGCGCTGCCGATCTTCTTTGGGATTGCCCTGGTCGCCTCACTCCTCGCCTGGGCCGGTGCTCTGGAGCTTGCGGCACGGGAGCTGGGCCCCGTGATGACGCTGTTCAACCTCCCGGCGGACTCGGCACTGCCGGCGATCCTCGCCTCGGTCCGTAAGGACGGACTGCTGCTGCTCGCCGAACAGGGGACGGTGGAATCGATGACGGCGGTGCAGACGCTTGCCGCCGTGTTCCTCGCAGGCCTGCTGCTGCCGTGCCTGGTGACGGCGTTCACGGTGGCGCGCGAACTCGGCACGCGTTTCGCGCTCGCGATGGTGGTCAAACAGGCGCTGGCCGCGGTGGTGGTCACGCTGGCCGTCGCGTGGGGCGGTGCGCTGGTGACGGAGGTGGTCTGATGCGAGTGTCCGCGTCCGTGAAGAGGCGATGTGACGACTGCCAGATCGTGCGACGCAAGGGCGTGATCCGGGTGATCTGCGCCACGCGCCCGCGCTGCAAGCAACGACAGGGGTAGGGCGATGCCTGAGCAGGAGACACGTCCACGGTTCCAGTCACGCCGCGGCCGCCCGATGCGCGGGCGTGGCTGTGAACGCTGCGCCCACCGCAGGCCGATCGACTACAAGGACACAGCGTTCCTGAGCCGGTTCATCGAGCCGACGGGGAAGATCGTCCCCGCGCGGAAGAGCGGATGCTCGGGCTCATGCCAGCGTCGGATCGCTCTGGCCGTGAAGCGCGCTCGTCATCTCGCGCTGCTCCCGTACGTCCCGACGCACGTGCGGAGCGGCGGCAGAGGATGAAGATGTCCGACTCTTCGGCGACGCAGAGGTCTCAACCGTCTAAGCCGGGCGGGCCTCTAGTGATCGCGACCTGCAACGATTGGCCGGATTCGTCCCGAAGCGATGCGGCCTACCTGCATGCCCTGGAAGCGAGGGGCGTCCAGGTCCAGCACGCCCCCTGGGATGGGGAGTCGCGGCCATTCCTCGCCGCTCGGGCGGTCATCCTGCGCTCCACCTGGAACTACCACCACGACCTTCCCCGTTTCCGCCGCTGGCTCTCGCTGCTCGAAGCAGCGGGCGTCCCGGTCTGGAATCCGCCTGCGCTCGTCCGGTGGAACCTCGACAAGCGCTACCTGCTGGAACTCGGACGGCTGGGGATTTCGATCGCGCCGACGATGGCGCTGGATACTCCGTCCGCAGAGGGCGTGGCAGCAGTGATGCGCGAGCGCCGTTGGACCGAGGCCGTCGTGAAGCCCGCCTGGGGGGCGAGCGGCTTCGCCGTGCGGCACGTGCGTTTCTCGGAGTTCACGGAGGATGCGCCAGACCTCGGCGCTCCTGACCGCCCGCTGCTCGTGCAGGAGTACCTCCCTGAAGTCAGCGAACGGGGTGAGGTCGCGTTGGTGTTCTTCGGAGGGAGGTTCTCCCACGCGCTGCTGAAGCGGCCCTCTGCTGGCGAGTTTCGCGTGAACTCCCAGTACGGAGGAAGCGTGACCGCTATGGAGGCTTCGGACGATCTCCGAAGGGCTGCAGCAGGCGTCATCGCGGCACTTCCTTCAGCACCGTTGTACGCGCGGGTCGATGGAGTCGTGACTGACCACGGCTTCGTCGTCATGGAGGTGGAGCTCACCGAGCCCGGCCTGTGGATGGACCGTGCAGATGGCGCACCGGAACGGTTCGCGGATGCCACGCTGGCAGCGTTAGCAAGCAGATCAGTGGCACCCCCGACGCCTACGCCGGGGTGGGGATAAGAACGGACGCCCCATGATCGCGATCAACGGCAAATTCAGAGTCCATGACGAGCGGCGTGAGCGCCTCGTCGAGACGGTGCGTGACCTCGGGCGGCGTCATGCCGCAGGAGCCGCCCTGCACGATCAGACCGGCACGGTGCACCGTGCACTCCTTGATGACCTCTGTGCCGTCGGGTACCACGCGGCGCCCATCATCTACCGCCACGGGGGCGGGGCGCACCGCCTGGTGGATGTGGTGCTCGCCCAGACTGCGCTGGCGGAGTCTGACCCAGCGACCGCGCTCGGGATCGGTATGCACCTGATGGTCGTCGGGTCGGAAAGCCTTGCCAAGACGTGGCCAGAATGGCGTCGCCAGGAACTATTCCGCGAGGTTTCGGGGCACGCTGCGCTCCTGAACGTCCTCGCCACGGAGCCGGTCATGGGGGCTCCGCAGGGGGATGCTCCCCCGGCGACGACCGCCGTCCAGGATGGTGAGGGCCGATGGCGGTTGCACGGCGCGAAGGTCTACTCGACGTTCGCCCCGGTGCTCACCTACGCGGTGGTCTATGCATCGATGGGCGACGGCTCAGGTGATGTCTCCCGGATCCTCGTGCGGATGGATGACAGCCACGTCGGGATCGAAGAGACGTGGGATACCGCGGGGATGCGCGCGACGGCATCTCACACCGTCCACTTCGCTGGCGTGCCCGTCTCGGACCGTGACATCCTCGCGCGGTTCCCCTTTTCGCGTCGTGCCAGCCGCCCGGCCATGGGCCCCTGGTTTGCCCTCCCGGTGGCCGCCGTCTACCTGGGGATCGCGCGGTCTGCGCGCGATGAGGCGGTGCGTGCGATCCAGCGCCCCCGGGACGGACAGACGAGCGCCGCC